>Ga0307436_1000010_pt1 | contig 107157 bp, 104 predicted proteins | sample SalMarWE160440MG_FD_202513 | JGI IMG/M metagenome (GOLD analysis project Ga0307436, IMG submission 202513) | Salt marsh sediment microbial communities from the Plum Island Ecosystem LTER, Massachusetts, United States - WE1604-40 | ecosystem: Environmental > Aquatic > Marine > Intertidal zone >...
GCCCGCGTTTCCTCGAGCGGGGCGATGCGCCGTCCGACGAGGACCAGGCTCGCGCCGCGCCGCGCCGCCTCCATGGCCAGCGCCCGACCGATGCCCGAACCGGCACCGGTAATGAGCACGACCTTGCCCTCAATGCGCATGCACCGTCTCCCGATCCGGCGCCATCAATTCGCGAAATATGTCGCCGTAAAGCCGGTAAAACACGTTCGCGCTATCCACGATGATGTCCTCTGCGGCCGGATCGGCGATGCCGTTCACCAGGGAGCGAAAAAACTCCGTGTGATGGACGTCGATCGCGCCGTGAGAGCGGAGGTATCTCACGCCCTTGTCGGATTCGAGCCCAAAACTTCGTTGAATGGCGGCGGCGATCTTTTCGGCAAGCTGCACCGACATACCTTCGAGCACGTGAACCATTCCGAGAAGGCCGTACGGACTGACGCATTCGATCGTATAGTAGGCGAAGGCGACCATGGCGCGGCAGGCGATGTTCGGCTTCTCCTTGACGACGGCGCGGGGATCGCCGCCGACCCAGCGGATGTCGTCGAGAATCCACAACTCGTGCCCCCATTCCTCGTCGAGGTACGTGAAGAGGGCGTCGCGATATCGGAGGTCCACCGTCCTCGACGCCGCAAGGGCGAGCAGGGGGCATGTGTGACTGACGTGATGATAGGCTTGGGCGAGGAAGTCGAGATAGAGATCCTGCGGCACCTCGCCGCGCAGGGCGCCGCCGACAATCGGCATGGCAAGGAAGCCGGCACGGGCCTTTGCTGTCTCGGACAGAAGTCGATCGTGAAATGTCATGGACGCGCCTCCGAATCGACGGGGTGGGACAAGGGTGCGTACAGCCGTTCGAGGACCGCCGCGTAACGCGAAACCGCGGCGGCGCGGCGAATTCGTCCGTTCCCGGTCAAGAGGCCGAGACGCCGCAGCTCGCCGGCCGGAACCACGTGGTGCAACCGCGGCACCGCGTAGGCCGGCAGCCCGCGGCAACAACGCGCGATCAACGCATCGATTTCCTGTGGCTTCGCGCGGGCGAACCATTTTTCTCCCTCAGCCGAGGGAAACAGCAACGCGCAGAGCCGAGGCCGTTTTGCACCGGTCACGAGGCATTGGCCGATTCGCGGATCCCCCATCAACATGGATTCGATCCACTCGGGACTGATATTCCGGCCGAACGATGTCACCAGCCGGTTGTCGATTCGTCCGTGGACCGCAAGGTATCCGTCGCGGTCGAACGCGCCGAGGTCCCCGGTGCGCCAAGCTCCATCGGGCCGCGTGCCGTGGACGTAGCCGTCCATGACCGAGGGGCCCTCGACCAGGATCTCGCCGTTGTCGATGCGGATGACCAGCCCCGGGAGCGGCTTTCCCACGGTGCCGGGCTTGCGCTGGCCCGGGCGATTGACCGCGACCACCGAGGCGCACTCCGAAAGGCCGTAGCCTTCATAGACCGGGATGCCGATTCGCCAGGCGTGCATGGCCAATGAAGGAGGAACCGGCGCGCCGCCGACGGCGACGAACCGCAATCCCTCGGGCGCGCGGCCGGCCGCCGCGGCAAGGTCCGAGACCCAATCCGCCAGCATCTTGGGCACCAGGACCGTGGTGGTCGGTCTCACCCGCTCGAATGCCTCGGCCAGACCGGACCCGCCGCCTTGGCCGACTGCGTCGGCCGTCCCCGCATCCAGGTGAACGCGGGCGCCCGCGAGAATCGGCACCATGACGGTCGAAATCGTTTCGAGCAGCAGGGGCAGCGGCATGACCGAAAGATGCACGTCGTCGCTCGCGGCGCCGCTCGCCCGGGCGAGGGTGGCGGCGCTCCAGGCGAGCTGCCCGCTGACATGGCGGACCCCCTTGGGACGTCCGGTGCTCCCGGACGTATAGACGATCTGCCCGGCCCCTTCGCGGGCGGGCCCGACCCCGGCCGCCGGGGCGTTGGATGGCGACGTGACCGGCACCCCCAGCTCCCGGGCCCTCGCCGCGGCGTCGCCGGTGCAGATCAAATGAGAGACGCTCGCGTCCTCGAGGACATGCCGCAGCTGGTCGCGCGAAAAGAAGAGCGGCATCGGGACGACCGTCTTGCCGGCGAACCAGGCCGCCAATTGCGCGACGACCCAGGCGACGCCGTTCCGTCCCATCAGACCGACGACGCGCGGCAGCGGTTCCAACTCGCGCGCAAGTCCGCCGACCCGCGCCGCGAGCTCGCCAAAGGTCAGGCTTTCCTGCCCGTCGTCGAACGCGACCGCACGGCCATGCGTCTCGGCCTGCCGACCCATCGCCGCGAACAGGTCACGCATGGGCGTAGCGGATTTCGGCCTCGGGGCGCCCGGATTCCAGTCGGCGCGCGTCGATCGCGCACACCCGCGGCGCACAGCTGTAATAGTTCCCCCAGCGCTCGAAATGCGGAATCCGGCTCGGTTCCGCCCGGCCGAGGACCTCGAGCGGCAGCCCCATGTGCCTCAACAGGGCGCGAAGCCGCTCCGTCGCGGTGAAAAAAGCCCATTCGAACCGGCTGGCTTCACCAAATTCGACGATCTCGCCCACGAACGGCGAAACCGCGCCGGCGTTCCGGCTTGCCAATGTGGTGACTTCGAAAATGCGCTCGCGCTCGATCCGGCGCCCGGTCCGGCGGCTCAACGTTTGTTCGATCGGATCTTCGAGATACGATTCGGAGAAGAATCCGCAGTCGGCAAAGCGCAGTCCGGCCGCACAAACCGGCAGCTCCAGACGATCGACCGCCGCGATGAGCGTGTGCGGGAATGCATCGATATGGGCGCCATGGATGCGTTCATACACGTCGGTGATGCAAATTTCCGTCTGCCGACGAAGGATATGGTGCGGCGTCACGAGTATGGTTTGCATCCGCTCGACCTTTTTGAAGCCTTCCCGTGGCAACCGTCGCGGCGTGCGGCCGGTCTGTGAGGTATCCCGGATTCCGCATTGCCGAACGGCACGGCAGCCAGCACCGTAGAGTTACCGACCCGCGTATCGAGTTGTGTAGAGATAGCTTGAGACTTGTCGGGGCGCCGCAACGACAAAACGGGCAGCGGCTCTCTCCGCGGGTTGGCCGCCCGCGGCGCGACAAGACTGTTCGCCGATGCTGATTCAGTCGCCGACGCCGATCACATCCAGCAGACGGCCCCAGACCCGGTCGAAAAAGCCGCGCGATTGACCCGGCTTGTCGGGGATGGGCGGATGCGCGGAACCCCTTTGCGGCGCAACGGCGGCGTTCGGGGCGGAATCGTTCGTTCGGACCGAAAAATCGAAATTCGGGTCCGAGAAGTCGTAAGTGGCCGCGCCGGACGGGCTCGAAGGCTCGTCCGCCGACGACCCGCCCGCGCCCGGGCCATCGCCGGAGCCCGACGTGAACGCGAAGCCGTTCGGGGCAGCGAACAGGACCGCGGCGCCGAGCACGACGCCGGATATCGTCATCAACTTCTTCGACATAACGTCTTTCCCGCCAGAACAAACGCGCTTATCGGCGCCGATACCCCGGGCGATTCGCAGGCGAACGCAAGGGCGCCGCCCACCGCTCGCATCCTATTACCGTGAGCGATGCGACGCCACACCGTGATTTGTGGATTTATTTGGGGACGACGTGGTCCGCTTCGAGCGGCAGACGCGCGCGCCCGCCAGGACCGCGGCCCGCGCATTGTCAAGCCGGCTGCTGGAGCGGCATCCCGATTTCGACGACGAGCCCTTGAGGCATTCTGTTCCAGGCGCGAACCACGCCCCCGTGCAGGCGGATCGCCCGCTCGCAAATCGCGAGACCAATACCCGTTCCACCGGTCTTGCGCGCCCGGGCCGCGTCGACCCGGTAGAAAGGCTCGAACAAATGCGCCAAGGTGGTTTCGGGCACGCCGGGACCGCCGTCGGAGATCTTGAGGCCGACCCAGTCCGGCTCCTTCCGGAAGATCGAAATATCCACCTTGATGCCCTTGGACGTGTAGAAGATCGCGTTACGAACGACGTTCTCGATGGCACGCCGGAGCAGAACCTCGTCCCCCTCAATCATGATGTCGTCATCCGGTTTGTGGAAGGTCACGTCGTCTGCGCGCCGCTGGGCCTCGAAGACGGCGTCGCCAACGATCTTCTCCACCAGGGCGGTCAGGTCGATGAGGCCGACCTTCACCCGCACGTCCGACTGTTCCAGCTGCGCCAAAGTCAGGAGCTCGCTGACGAGCAAGGAGATTTTCTCGATCTCCCGTTGCATCCGCTCAAACTGCATAGGCGCATGCGCCTCGGCCGCGCGCCGTGCCAAGCCGAGGGCGACGCTCAACCGCGCAAGAGGCGATTTGATCTCGTGAGAAATGTCGCCGATGAGGCGCCGCTGCGTCCCGATCAGCTCCGCGACGCGTTCCGCCATCTGGTCGAACTCGCGGACGAGATCCGCCGCCTCGTCGTTTTGCGCCGCGAATTTCCCCCCGACCCGGGCGCCGAGGTCGCCTCGCGCCAGGCGCGCGGCTGCACTCCTGAGCTCGGTGATGGGGCGTGAAAGATAGCGCGCCACGACATAGCTGAGGGCGGCACAACTCAATAATTCCAGGAGGATCGCGATCTGCAGCCGCGACCGCCGATTCTTCGGCGATTCGGGCAGGCCCCCGGCCTTGGCGCGGACCGTCAGACAGTAGTCGCCGTTGACGCCCCGGCTGGAGATCGATGTCGTCGTCTCGTCGTCCGGCGGTGTCAGGCCGCCTTTGGCCGCCCCGGAAGGGGCTTCCGGGGTGCAGGGTGCTCCCGTCTTTGTCGCCTCCAATTGCAACTTCAGAAGGGTGTCCTGGCCGGTGGTTTTCAGGAATTGATCGAGCGCCTTGGGGCCGAAGCGCTCGAGAAGCGTGACGGCCGTGTGCGCGTAGAGCGACCACGCGTTGTTGACCGCGTCCTCCGATTCGGGAAGATAGAACGTGACGAGCGCGAGGATGCTTCCGAGGGTGACGAGCTGCGCCAGCGCGGACCAGAGAAAAATCTTACCGAAGAGCGTCCGCGGCACTGGCGTTTTCCCCTTCATCTCCGTCGGCCGGGAACGCGTACAAGTATCCGACGTTGCGTACCGTCTTGATGCGCCGCTCGATATCCCCCTGCGGGTCGAGCTTCCGCCTTACCTTGCTGACCAGGGTGTCCACGTTGCGGTCGATCTTCGGCGTCCGCTGGCGGCCAAAGGCCGCAGCCGACAGTTCGTCGCGCGTCGCCGTATTCCCGGCTTTACGCAGCAGGTGTTCCAGGAGATTGAATTCGGCCGTCGTCATGTCGAGAAGGCAGCCTCGGCACCGGACCGTGCGCGCAGCCGGGTTGAGTTGCACATCGCCGACGGTCAGATCGCCGCCGTTCCGCGCCGCGGACGAGGACGTCCGCCGCAGCACGGCGCGGATGCGCGCGACGAGCTCGCGGGGATTGAAAGGCTTGGGGATATAGTCGTCCGCGCCGATCTCGAGCCCCACCACCCGGTCCATGTCGCTGTCGCGCGCCGTCAAAAGTATCACCGGCACAGCGGAGCGCTGCCGCAACCGTTTGAGAACCTCGAACCCGGACAGGCCCGGGAGCATCACGTCGAGAATGACGAGTTCCTTGTGCTCGGGATCGCTGGCCAGACAGGTTTCGCTGTCATGGGCGACATCGATCGCGAATCCCTCGGGTTCGAGGTATTCGCGGATCATTTCGACAAGCTCCAGGTCGTCATCAACCAAGAGGATGCGATGCATCGCCGCTGCCTGATGGAGCGGGCCCGTTGAGCCCGGTGTGAGCCGCGAACCGAGACGCCATGTCGGCGACTCCGCCCGTTCGGCCAAGCACACCTCTTTTTCCGTCGGACGGTCTTCCGGGGACATGCTGCCTGTCATGCCGCTCATTGAGGAAACTGGACGAGGCGACGAGCCGTGCGGCGGCGCCGTGCGCGATGCCATCGCCGAGCGACGTGGGCCGAACTTTATTGGGTGCCGGAACGGAACGCAATCGAATGCTTCAGATAAGAGTGATTACAAATCGCCGCGGTCCAACCTAGTGTTTCCTTATCTTTGCGATGAGACCGGGAACACCGGGAGCCGCGCGGACGGTCTGGATCTCCATCGCGTGAGCCCCGAAGCCGGCCTCGAGAGCGACGGCGGCCAGGGCGTCGGCATCGTAAAGGCGGTGCGTCTCGGCTCCTGCGAATTTCCAGCGCCGCATCGCCGACGCGTGCGTCGCGTAGATCGAGACGAGACCGCCTGGACGAATCACGCGCGCCACCTCCGTCATCACCCGGACCGGATCCGTCCAAAAGTAAACGACGTTCACCGCAAGGACCTTGTCGACCGACGCGGCCGGGAGCGGCAGGTCGTCGAATCTCCCCTGCCTGAGAGCGACGCGGCCGGCCCGAATCGCGCGCGCGTTTCGCGTCCGCGCCTGCTCGAACATGACGGGCGATCGGTCGATGCCGCATATCGTGGCGAAGGGCGCCAAGGCGGCCATGAGCTCGATCGCCTGTCCGGGCCCGAAGCCCAGCTCGAGAATGTCGTCGTAGGGACCGATTTCCAGGGCTTCGACCGCGAGGGCATTCGCCCTGCGGTTGGCGAGGAGCATGGCGCGTCCCGCCACGTGGCCGGCAACGCCGGTGGGATGCCGAAGCTGCCGGCCAATCGCCTGCCAAAGAGTCGTCGCCGCGGGCTTGCGCAGGTCCGTTGCGAGCCCCGGCGGTCCTGCGGCTACCTGGGCCACGCGCTTGCCGGCCATGGCGCTCACGAAGCCGAGGCCAATTTCGCCCTGATCTTTTCCAGCAGCGCGCGGATTTCGGCGCGGCGGCCGGCGTCCCATACCGGCCGGTCGCGATGCGCGGGCGTCCGGAGGGCGCGTTCGAGCACGGTTTCGGCATTCTTGAACTCGTCCTGGCGGAACAGGAAATCGCCGTAGAAGAAACTCGAGTCCAGTCCATCCGGATTCATGGCGAGGCCCTCTTTGAGATATTCGCGGGCCTTGTCGTCGTCGCCGAAGCTCAGGGGGAAGCCGGGCACGAGATAATAGAGCGCGCCCAGGGTCGTCGGCACGGCGCCGTGGAGCACATTCGGGTCAATTCGCGCAGCCTGCTCGAGCGTCGCGCGCGCGTCCTTGGCCAAGCTCAGCGCCGTGAAGGTGCCGGCCATTCCCGCTTCGGTGCTCGTGACGATGCCTTTCCAAGCCAGCGGCTCGGCGCGGCCCGTGTAACGCGCGCAGATCGCGGCGGCTTCCTTGGCCAGCGCCTCCATCTGGCTCAGCTGCGCGTCCTCGTCCGAGACCCGATATTTTATCCGCGCCCATTCTTGCGCCACATGGCGCAGGTCGGCGTCCATTTTCGGATTGTCCGACGCGCCGGCTTCCGGCGCGCCGGCCCCGAGCGCGGCGGCCATGACGGCGACAAGCAACAGCTTTTTCATGATCCGCATGCCAGGCTCTCCCGAGGTCGTTCCGGCGGCAGGTGCGCGCAGGTACCGGCCAAGGTTACCTGACCTCTGCTTTTCCGACTGTCGACTTATATGGAGATTCTTCGAGCAGGGCGCGGGCCGAGCCAGGGTCCGCCTTCGCTCGGGGGCCTGATTCCGCCGAAGCTGCGGAGCAGCGAAGGCGAATGGCGGTGCTTGCAGTCTGCAGCGAACCCTTCTCCCACCCGAATTCCCTGTTAATCAGGGAAAATACAGGGAATTTCACCAATTCCGGGCGCCATCCGCCGAAAATCGGTTCCACAGCCCCGGCGATTCAAGGGCTTACCGCTAAATTCCCTGGTGGCGAAGTTGGCAAAGGACCGCGGGGAGGCGTAAGCTGCCTGTGACAACGAGGAGGGGGCTCCCATGAAACGCTTTGCGGTATTGTTTCTTGGGGCCACGATCGCCGCGGGCGCGGCGCAGGCGCAAGCCGGCGCAGGGTGCGGGATGCCGGGCAAGAACGGCAACGGCGACGTCGCTTCCGTGATCATGGCGTGCTCCGCATTAATCCAATCGGGAAACGACAGCGGCGTATCGCTCGCGCTCGACTACGAAGTGCGCGGCCACGCCTACTTCGAAAGGGATGATTGCCGCAATCATGGCGAATGCGGTCTCGCGATCGGAGATTTCACGCGGGCGATCGCGCTCGATCCGGAGCACAACTACAGGCTTCTCGACGAGCGCGCCGAAACCTATGAAAATAACGGCGAACTCGGCCAGTTTGACTTGGCCGTCGCCGACTACATTCACGCGCTCAAGCTTGAAGGTGCCACTCCCGAATATGGCACGAGTTATGACTCCTATGCTGGGTACTACCTGGGGCGCGATGAATTCATCGTTGGGCGATACGGCGATGCTTCCGAGGACCTCGCGCTATTCGTGCGACACCCGGATTCCAACGATTCCGAATATGCCGTCGCTTTCGCCGAAGCGATCCTGTGGCTCCATCTCGTGCGCGCGAGGGCCGGCACGCAGGATGCGGCCGAGTTGTCGCACAACGTCTCCTTGATGACGCGGACGGCACCGTGGCTGGGCGCGATCTACAAGCTCTATCTCGGCAAATCGACGCCCCATGAGGTATTCTCGGCCGCCGCGGCCGTTTCGCAGGACGGTAATTCCTTTGCCATTGCGAACTGTTACGCCAATTTCTTCGTTGGCGAATACGAGCTTCTACGGAACAACAAGAAACTAGCTTGGGACGATTTGTCGGACACTGCGACAAGCTGCGCGAGGAAAGACGGGGATGACGTATTTAGGAAAGCGGCCTCGGCAGACATGAAGCGTTACAACGTGCAGTACTAGCAGCAAGCGTCGAAAGCGCCCGAATGGCCGTCGAGGGGGATATCGTCGAGTTCGGCACGGCATGGGGTCGTAGCGCCACCATCCTCGCTGCGGCAATGGCCGAATACACGAAGCGCTACGAAAAGCACCAGCGGTCGCACAAGCTCGCCGAACGCCGTCTAATACTATTCGACAGTTTCGAGGGGTTGCCGGAGATCAATAACGAGATTGATCTTCAGTCGCCGCGTGTAGCTTCCGGCTTTTGGTGCCATTCGGCCGGCCGGGCACTGAGCGAGCCGGAGTTGCGCCGCCTTTGCGCCCGATACTTGCCGGGCGAGCGCATCGATACGCGCGCCGGATGGTTCAAGGACACGCTTTCGAGTATCCCACCTGGCATGAAATTAGGGCTGGTCCATTTCGACTGCGACCTCTATGAGTCGACGCGCGACGTTCTCAGTCATCTCTTCGAGCATGAACATTTCCCGGACGGATGCGCGGTCTTTTTCGACGATTGGAACTGCAACCGCGCTCGGAATGACCTTGGGCAGCGACGGGCGTGGCAGGAGGCAATGAGCCGGTTTAAGGAGGACTGGGGCGCATACGACATCGGGGGCCACAAGTTTATCCTTCACTGTTGATCGTGCCGCTCGTCCACCCTCTGAAGAAACGAGTACCGGAAGCCGGGAGCTCGACCGGTTTGGTGCAGCTCGCGATTAAGGCGGGTGTCGACCGAGTCTTAGGTGGTCGGCAAGGCTAGCAATCGCGCTGGATGGATCCGCCAGCATGTAGATGCGTCCAATCAGGTGGTACAAAGTCGCTCGTTGTGAGAGGTCAAAAGCCCGGGTTTTCTGCGCTTTTTGGCGGATCGTGAGAGTCCTCTCCCCTCCGCCGCCGAGTATCACTTCCCCCACTTTTCGAAGGCAGCAGTCTTGGTTAGAGACTGTTTCAGGTCATGAGTTGACTCATTGACGCAAATCCGCAGTCCGCCAAACCGGACTGCGGAATTCCCCGCGGGAGATAATTTGCCCGAAGCGGCCCACTTGAGGCCGGAATTATTTTCTCCATGTCCGGATGTGACCATCTGCCGGTCATAATTAGCCGCGGACTGCGGCTAATTCCACTAAGGCACGAAACCTCTCCTAGAGAATGGTGAAAAGTCGAGACTTGGTGGCGGAGGGGGTGGGATTCGAACCCACGGTACCCAGCAAAGGGCACAACGGTTTTCGAGACCGCCCCGATCGACCACTCCGGCACCCCTCCGGGCGCGGACCCTAGCTTATGGAGCGCGGCGCGGGCAAGCGGCCCCGCCCGGCCCGGCCCCGGGGGCGCGCTCGGCGAGGCCCCGAATCCGGGCCCGGCGAGGCCCCGGGGCCGGGCCGGCGCGAAGCCGCCGGGAAAGGGGCGGCCGAGCCCCCAGGCTTTCGCGAAAACCCCAGGAAACCGTTGACAGAAGCGGCTTTGAGGCTATAGTGCCGCCTCTCGCGCCGGGGGCCTCGCGCCCCCGCGCCCGAACCCCAATCTCCAAGCGGATCGATCAGGCGGCCAGCGATGTTCGCAGTCATCAAGACCGGCGGTAAGCAATACAAGGTGGCGGCGGGCGACACCATCGCCGTGGAGCGGCTCGCGGGCGAGGCGGGAAGCGAGATCGACCTCGACCAGGTGCTCATGATCGGCGACGGCGCGAGCATGACGGTGGGAACGCCCGTGATCGCCGGCGCCCGCGTCGCCGCGACCGTGCTGGAGCAGGCCAAGGGCGACAAGATCATCGTCTTCAAGAAGAAGCGCCGGCAGAACTACCGGCGCCGGCGCGGCCACCGGCAGGATTTGACCGTGCTTCAGATTACCGAGATCCTTCCCGCCGGCGCCACGCGCACGGCGCGCCCGGCCGCCAAGCCGGCGCCCAAGCCCGAGAAGGCCGAGGCCCCCGCGGCCAAGGCCAAGCCCGAGGCGAAGAAGGAAGCGAAGAAGGCCGCCAAGCCCGCCAAGAAGGCGGCGGCCAAGAAGGCCAAGCCCGCGGCGAAGAAGGCCGGGGCCAAGGCCAAGGCCGGCAAGGCCGGCAAGGAGAAGAAGTAATGGCACACAAGAAAGCGGGCGGCTCCTCGCGCAACGGGCGCGATTCGGAAGGACGCCGCCTGGGCGTCAAGAAATTCGGCGGCGAGAGCGTGGCGCCCGGCAACATCCTGGTGCGCCAGCGCGGCACCAAGTTCCACCCCGGCACCAACGTCGGCATGGGCCGCGACCACACCCTGTTCGCGCTCATTCCCGGGCGCGTGGTGTTCCAGGCCAAGGCCGCGGGCCGCACCTTCGTTTCGGTGGAGGGAGCGAGCTAGAGCCGCCGGTTTCCGCGCCGGGGCCTCCCGGACGAGAAAAAGGGGAACGGCACGCCGTTCCCCTTTTCGATTCCGGACGGTCGGGTCCGGGAGTCCGGCCGCGGCCGTTGGCCGCCCGCCTACCTCGGGAACGCTTCGGCCTTGAGCTGGGTCAGCGCCGCGGCGCTCTCGGTGGAGCACCCCGTCGCGCGCTCGATCGCGATCTTTTCGCCCGTGCCCTTCGGCCCCGGGCCCGAGGCGGTGGCGAGATCCGCCGACAGCTCCTCGGCGTCTCCGTCCCGCCGGGCGAGGGCGCGCGGGGCCCCCTTCGCCCCCTCCAGCACCCGTTCCGGCTCCCCTGCCGCAATCAGACTCTGCCCCTGCATCTCCCGCACGATGCCTTCCCAGCCCTTGCCCGATTCCTTAGCCGCCGCGATGCGGTCGAGCGACCAGGCGGGCGCCGAATCGGGACCGACCTGCTCGGCCTCGAGCAGCGCACGGGCGACCCTTTGCTCCCCGGCGGGAAGCCGCTTGAAGGCGCCTTCGGGCGAGACCGCGCTTTGCGCCTTCCCGGCCCGGGCGGAGTCGGACTCGCTCGCCGCGATCAGGACCGGGTGGGGCGCCTGCACGCTTTCCTGTTGCGGCGGCGCCTGGCCCGCGGCGCCGCGCGCGATCATCAATGCGACCAGAACGCCGAGGCCCTGTTGACCCAATGCCATCATTGTTCGTCCCCCGTGCTGCTGAACGCCGTCTGTTGTTCGGCATAGAGGTTGTCGCCCGCCATGGATCTGCTGATCTGGGCCACCACCTCGACCGCCGTGGCGCTGTCCTTGAAGAAAATCCCGCCGCGATCGGCGACCACGCGCACGCGCGTGGTCATCGGCGTGAGCGAGGCGAGATCGATGCTGACGGTGCGGTCGCCGGCCTCGGCCTCGATCTCCCATTCGCCGTCGTCGCCGGCCTCGTCCTTGGTGACGTCCATCTCCATCCGGCTCAGCGACTTGAGCGCCGCCAGGCGCAGGTTCGCGAGCGGCGCGGTGTAGGTCTTGGCCGCGGCGCCGGAAAAGGCGTGGTCGATGCCGAATTCCGCGGCCGGGCCGACGGCCGAAAGCGCGACCGCCGCGCAGCCCGGCAGCACCAGGGCCGCCAGCAAGAGGCCCAGCGCGCAGGCCACCGCGGCGGTGGAAATCCTTCCGCGTTTGCCGGGCTTTTTATATTTGTTCATGACAATATTCATAAAACAATATACTTCCAGAACTCATGGCCTATCCTTGCCTGTCCTCATTAATATTCGATTACCCCGCTGTGACATTTTTCAGCCACTTTGGGGATTTAAGTAAAATGCAAGACAACGCGGGAGCGCCGGGCCGGGGCGCGGGGCGTCCGGCGCGCGCCACGCCCCTCACTCGGGCGGCGGCTTTTCATGTAAAGTCGCCGCCATGAAGTTCCTGGATCAGGCGAAGATTTTCGTCAAAAGCGGCGACGGCGGACCGGGTTGCGTCGGGTTCCGGCGGGAGAAGTACATCGAGTTCGGCGGGCCCGACGGCGGCGACGGCGGGCGCGGCGGCGACGTGATCGTGGAGGCCGCCAGCAACCTCAACACCCTCATCGACTTCCGCTATCAGCAGCACTTCAAGGCCAAGCGCGGCGGCCACGGCGAGGGCCGCGACCGGACCGGGGCCAAGGGCGCCGACGTGGTGATCCGCGTGCCGGTCGGGACCGAGATCACGGACGCCGAGACCGGGGCGGCCGTGGCCGACATGGTGCATCCCGGCGAGCGCGTGGTCCTGGCCCGGGGCGGCGACGGCGGATTCGGCAACGCCCATTACAAATCGGCCACCAACCGCGCGCCCCGGCGGGCCGATCCCGGCTTTCCCGGCGAGGAGCGCTGGCTGTGGCTGCGCCTGAAGCTGATCGCCGATGCGGGGCTGGTGGGCCTGCCCAACGCCGGCAAGTCCACGTTCCTGGCCCGGACCAGCCGGGCGCGGCCCAAGATCGCGGAGTACCCGTTCACGACTCTGGCGCCCCAGCTCGGCGTCGTCGCGGCGGACGAGGACGAGTTCGTGCTCGCCGACCTGCCGGGGCTGATCGCGGGCGCTCACGAGGGCACGGGGCTCGGCGACCGGTTCCTGGGCCATATCGAACGGTGCGGGGCGATCCTCCATCTCGTGGACGGGACGCAGGAGGACGTGGTGGCGGCCTATCGCACGGTCCGGGCCGAGCTTGCCGCCTACGGCCACGGGCTCGACGAAAAGCCCGAGGTGGTGGCGCTTTCCAAATGCGACGCCCTGCGCGATTCCGACATCGCGGCCAAGCGCAAGGCGCTGAAGCGCGCCGCCGGGAAAGACGTGTTCGCGCTCTCCGCCCATTCGGGACTGAACGTGAACGAGGTGCTGCGCGAGGTCTGGCGGCTGGTGCAGCGCGCGCGGCGCGCCGAAGACGCCGCGGCGAAGGCGTCCGCGTGAGCGGCCGGCGCGAAAAATCCGCCGCGGCCGCCCGGGCGCGCTGGGAGGCATGCCGGCGCATGGTGGTCAAGGTCGGCTCGACCCTGCTCGTGGACCAGGCGACGGGGAAGCTGCGCCGCGACTGGATCGCCGCGCTCGCCGAGGACATCGCCGCGGCGCGCGCGCGCGGCCGCGAGATCCTCGTGGTCTCGTCGGGCGCGGTGGCGCTGGGGCGCCACGAGATGCGGCTTCCCGGCAAGGCGCTGCGCCTCGAGGAGAAACAGGCCGCCGCCGCGGCCGGGCAGACTCGGCTGATGGAGGCCTGGCAAAGCGCGCTCGAGAGCCACGGCGTCAAGGCGGCGCAGGTTCTGCTCACGATCTCCGACACCGAGGAGCGGCGCCGCCACCTCAACGCGCGCGGCACGCTCGAGACCTTGCTGCGCCTCAAGCTCGTTCCCGTCATCAACGAGAACGACACGGTGGCGACCGAGGAGATCCGCTTCGGCGACAACGACCGGCTCGCCGCGCGCGTCGCCCAGATGGTGAGCGCCGACACGCTGGTTCTGCTCTCCGACATCGACGGGCTTTACACCGCCGACCCGAGGCGCGACCCCGAGGCGACGCTCATCCCCGAGGTGCACGAGATCACGCCCGCGATCGAACGGGCGGCGGGCAGCGCCGCGCCCGGCTACGGCTCCGGCGGCATGGTGACCAAGCTGATGGCGGCGCGCATCGCCATGAACGCGGGCTGCCGCATGGCGATCGTGCTCGGAACGGAATTGCACGCGCTCGCCAATGCCGAGCGCGAGCCGGGCGGAACCTGGTTTCTTCCCGCCGCCAGCCCGCGCTCCGCCCACAAGCGCTGGATCGCGAGCACGCTCAACCCGCAAGGATCGATCACGGTGGACCCCGGCGCGGCCAACGCCCTGATGAAGGGCAACAGCCTGCTGCCGGCGGGCGTCACCGCGGTCGAGGGGCGCTTCGAGCGGGGCGACGCGGTGATCGTGAAAGGCGTGGACGGGCGCGAGCTGGGGCGCGGGCTTTCCGCCTATTCCAGCGCCGACGCCCAGCGGATCATGGGCCACAAAAGCGGTGAAATCGAGCAACTGTTGGGATACCGTGGCCGCGAGGAATTGATCCACCGCGACGATCTGGTCCTGAGCGGGCCGCGCCCGGCCGAGCCCGGCGCGGCGGCGGCGCAGGACCCGGCCGAATGACCGGAGAAAGGCGCGATCCATGGGCGTGCTGAAGCGGCGCGACGATGCTGAGGATCTGCACCTGCGCATGCGCGCGATCGGCGAGGCCGCGCGCGACGCGGCGCAGGTCCTGGCGCTCGCCTCGAGCGAGGCGAAGGACACGGCGCTGCGCGCGGCGGCCGCCGCGATCCGCGCCCGCCAAGCCGAGATCCTTGCCGCCAACGCCCGGGACATGGCGGAGGCGAAGGATTTGTCGGCGGCGCTGCGCGACCGGCTGCTCCTCAACGACGCGCGCGTGGAAGGGATGGCCGCCGGCCTCGAGGCGGTGGCGGAGCTGCCCGATCCCATCGGCACGGTTCTGGCGGAATGGACGCGGCCCAACGGGCTGAAGATCGCGCGCGTGCGCGTGCCGCTCGGCGTCATCGGCATCATCTACGAGAGCCGGCCCAACGTGACGGCGGACGCGGCCGGGCTCTGCCTCAAGTCCGGGAACGCGGCGGTGCTGCGCGGCGGCTCCGAATCCTTCCATTCCTCGGCGGCGATCCTGACATGCCTGCACGAGGGCTTGCGCGCGGCCGGCCTGCCCGAGGCCGCGGTCCAGCTCGTCCCGACCAAGGCGCGGGAGGCGGTCGGCATCATGTTGACGATGTCGGATTACATCGACGTCATCATCCCGCGCGGCGGGCGCTCGCTGATCGAGCGGGTGGTCGCGGAAAGCCGCATTCCCGTCATCAAGCACCTGGAGGGCATCTGCCACGTGTTCGTGAGCGCGAAGGCCGACCCCGAGATGGCGCGGCGAATCGTCTTCAATTCCAAGATGCGGCGCCCCGGCGTGTGCGGTGCGGCCGAGACGCTGCTGGTCGGCGAGGGGGTGGCCAAGACGATCCTTCCCCTCATCGTCGACGACCTGGCGAAGGCGGGATGCGAGGTGCGCGGCGACGCGGCGACCCAGGCGCTCGACGCGCGCGTGGTGCCGGCGACCGAGGCCGACTGGGACACCGAGTATCTGGACGCCATCATCTCGGTCAAGGTCGTGAAGGACGTGGACGCGGCGATCGCGCACATCAACGCACACGGATCGCACCACACCGATTCGATCGTGACCGGTGACGCACAGGAAGCGCAGAAATTCCTCGAGCAGGTGGACAGCGGCATCGTGCTGCACAACGCCTCGACGCAATTCGCCGACGGCGGCGAATTCGGCATGGGCGCGGAGATCGGCATCTCCACCGGCAAGCTGCACGCCCGCGGGCCCGTCGGCGCCGAACAGCTGACGAGCTACAAATACGTGGTCCGCGGCTCGGGGCAGGTCCGGCCCTGAAAGCCGGGGCCGATCGGACGGCGCCGGGGCGCCGCCGCCTGCGCGTCGTGGGCGTCCTCGGCGGCTCGTTCAATCCCGCGCACGAGGGCCATCTCCATATCTCGCGGCTGGCGCTGAAGCGCCTCGGCTGCGACGAGATCTGGTGGATGGTGTCGCCCCAGAATCCGCTCAAGCCCGTCGCCGGCATGGCGCCGTTCCCGGCGCGCCTCGATTCCGCGCGGGCGATGGCGCGCGACCCGCGCATCAAGGTCACCGACATCGAGCGCCGGCTCGGCACCCGCTACACCGCCGACACGCTGGCGGCGCTCAAGCGGCGCTTTCCCCGGGTGCGCTTCATCTGGCTGATGGGCGCCGACAATCTCATCGAAATCCCCCGCTGGGAGGAATGGGCGACGATTTTCGAGGCGGTCCCCATTGCGGTTTTCACCCGCCCTACCTATTCTTTCAGGGCGCTCTGCGGCAAGGCGGCGCAGCGATTCCGCCGCTTCCGCCTGCGGCCCCACGAGGCCCGGCTTCTGGCCCTGCGCCGGCCGCCGGCCTGGGTCTTCCTGGGCGGAAGGGCGCACCCGGCCTCGGCCACCTCGATCAGGGCGGCGCGAAAGCGGGGAACGCGAAAAAGGGGCGCAAGAGGACAAGGCGCACGGACGGCCAAACGGATCAGAGGCAACACGAGCAAGAGGGCATCGCCATAACCGCAAAAAAGAGGACAACGACACCCCGCACGCGCAAGCGGCCGAACACGCGGGCGCAGGTCAGCAAGAAGAACCGGCTTCTCGGGATCGTTCAAAAGTCCCTCGACGACGACAAGGCCCAGAACGTGGTCGTCATCGACCTCATCGGAAAATCCTCCCTTACCGACTACATGGTGATCGCGACGGGCACCTCGACCCGCCACGTCGCGGCCATGGCCGAGCATCTGCGCGAGCGGATCAAGGCGAAGGGATACCCCTCGCCGCCGATCGAGGGCCTGGGACAATCCGACTGGGTGCTCATCGACGCCGGGGACGTGGTGGTCCACATCTTCCGGCCCGAGGTGCGGCGGTTCTACAACCTCGAGAAGATGTGGGGCGGCCCGTTCCCCGAGGCCGAGGGCGGCGAGGAGCGGCTCGCCCTCTAGGGGCGGGGACGGGGCATGCGGCTTTGGCTTGCCGCGGCGGGGCGCGCCGGAAGGGACCCGGCCCGCGCGGTCTTCGACCACTACGCCGCGCGGATCTCCCCGCCGCTCACCCTGCGCGAGGTGGTGGCCCGCAAGAGCGTGGCCCCCGACCGCTTGGCCGAGGAGGAAGGGCGGCTGTTGCTGGCCGCCGTGCCCAAGGGGGCGGTCATGGTCGCCCTCGACGAGACGGGCGGGGCACTTTCGAGCCGGGCCTTCGCCGGCCGGATCGCCGCCTGGCGGGACCAAGGGGTCAAGGACCTCGCCTTCGTGATCGGCGGGGCCGAGGGTCTGGCGCCGGCGGTGCGCGACCAAGCCCGGCTCGTCCTCTCGCTCGGGCCCATGACCTGGCCCCACATTTTGATCCGGGCGATGCTGGCCGAGCAGATCTACCGGGCCCAGACCATCCTGGCCGGCCACCCCTATCACCGCGGGTGAAACCCGGGGCGGGAAAATTTTCGGTTTTTACCTTATATAAAGGCGGATTTTCCCTATATATTGCGCTGGACCCGGTTCGATGAGCGACACCCGTTCAAGGCGCCCTCTGGTTTTGTGTATCCTCGACGGCTGGGGTGTCCGCGCCGAGGCGGAGTATAATGCCATCGCTCAGGCCAAGAAGCCCAACTGGGACCGCCTGATCGCCTCCTGCCCCCACGGCCTGCTCGAAGCCTCTTCCGCCGACGTCGGCCTGCCCGGCGGCCAGTTCGGCAATTCCGAGGTCGGGCACATGAACATCGGCGCCGGCCGCATCGTCTATCAGACCCTGCCGCGGGTGGACCGCGCCATCGAGGAAGGCAAGATCGCGACCCTGCCGCCGCTGCTCGACTTCATCGAGCGCCTGCGCGAGACCGGGGGCGCGTGCCATCTGATCGGCCTCGTCTCCCCGGCGGGCGTCCACGCGCACCAGAACCACATGGTGGCGCTGGCGCGCATCCTCACCCGCGAGGAAATCCCGGTTCGGGTCCACGGATTCCTGGACGGCCGCGATACGCCGCCCGAGAGCGCGGAGTTCCATTTCGTGCGGTTCCTGCGGCGGGTGAAGAACCTGCCCGATTTCCGCATCGCCACCATCAGCGGACGCTATTTCGGCATGGACCGCGACCGGCGCTGGGAGCGCACCAAGCTCGTCTACGACGCGGTGGTGAAGGGCTGGGGCCAATCGGCCGACGACCCGATCGCCGCGATTCTCGAGAACCACAACCTCGGCATCTCGGACGAGTTCGTGAAGCCGACGGTGATCGGCGAGTACGAAGGCATGAAGGACGGCGACGCGGTGCTGTTCACCAACTATCGCGCCGACCGCATCCGCCAGATCGTCCAGGCCCTGGTCGATCCCGATTTCGACGGATTCGACCGCGGCACGGTCATCGATTTCGCGGCGAAGCTGGGGATGTCCGATTACTCGCGCCGCCTCGACGAGTTCATGGGGTCGCTGTTTCCCTCGATCCACCTGGACCACACGCTGGGGCAGGTGGTGGCGGAGGCCGGAATCGCGCAGCTGCGGATCGCCGAGACCGAGAAATACGCGCACGTCACCTTCTTCTTCAACGGCGGCGAGGAGCGCAAGTTCCCCGGCGAGGAGCGGATCCTGGTCCCCTCGCCCAAGGTCGCGACCTACGACCAGAAGCCGGAGATGTCGGCGGCCGAGCTGACGGACAAGCTGGTCGAGGCGGTGGAAAGCAACAAGTTCGGATTCGTCGTCGTCAACTACGCCAATCCCGACATGGTCGGGCACACCGGCCAACTCGGGGCGGCGATCAAGGCGATCGAGACCACGGACGCGTGCCTCGGGCGCCTCGAGGCGGCGGTGCGCAAGGTCAACGGCATCCTGTTCATCACCGCCGATCACGGCAACGCCGAGATGATGCGCGACCCCAAGACGGGGCAGCCGCACACCTCGCACACCCACAACCTGGTGCCGACGATCCTGGTGAACGGGCCGCCCAAGGTGAGCTCGCTCAAGAACGGGCGGCTCGCCGACATCGCGCCCACGCTCGTCACGCTCATGGGCCTCGCCAAGCCGGTCGAGATGACGGGACATTCGCTGCTGGTCGAGGCGGCCGCCGCCGATGCCAAGGCGGAGCGGCGTGCCTCGGCTTGAATTGGCCGCGGCGCGGCTTCTGCTGATCGCGGGAATCGCAGCCGCCCTGCCCGCGGCGGCCGAGCCGCCGCCCGGCAGGGACGCGGCCAGCCGCCTCCATGACGTCGAAAGCGCGATCAAGGAGAGCACCCAGCACCGGGCCGAGGCGGAGCGCGAGGTCGAGCAGATTTCGCGCGAGATCGCGGCGCTGCGCGAGCAGATGGTCGAGACCGCCAGGGCGGTCCAGGATTACGAAGAGGGCCTTTCCGCCATCGACATGAAGCTTCTCGATCTCAATTCGCAAGCCGGGGTGATCACGGAATCGCTGGCGCGGCGGCGCGGCGAATACGCGGCCATGCTGGCCGCGCTCGTCCGCTTCTCCCAGAACCCGCCCGAGGCCGCCCTGCTCCTGCCCGCGCCCCCGATCGACACGGTGCGCGGGGCAATGGTGCTGCGCGCGGCCCTGCCGCCGCTCGAATCGGGAATCCGCTCGCTTTCGGACCAGCTCGCGTCCCTGACCGAGCTCAAGGCGAAGATTGCGCGCGAGAAGAAGGAAAAGCTCGCCGCGGCCACCAACCTCAAGCAGGAGAGCACGCATCTCGACGACCTCATGAGGCGCATGGTCACGGCCTCGAAGCGCGCACAAAGCGAGAGCTCCGAGACCGCCCGGCGCCTCGCCAAGCTGTCGGCGGATGCCCGCGACCTCAAGGACTTGCTGGCCCGGATCGAGGCGGCGCGCCCCAAGGCGGCGGCGAAAAAGAAGGCGCCCGAGATGGCGGCGCTGGCGCCCCCGCCGGTGCCCGGCGCGCAGCCGTTCTCGGCGGCGCGCGGGAGCCTCACCCTGCCGGCGCGGGGCCGCATGGTGAAGACCTTCGGCCAGCCGACCCAAGCGGGGCTAAGCAGCAAGGGGCTGACGATCGCCACCCGGGGCAACGCGCGGGTGGTGGCCCCCTATGACGGGCGCGTCGTCTTCGCCGGCCCGTTCCGGGGCTACGGGCAACTCTTGATCATCGCACAAGGCGAAGGCTATCATATTCTTTTAGCAGGATTATCCCGTATCGACTGTGTCGTCGGACAGTGGCTCCTGGCCGGGGAGCCAGTGGGTGTCATGGGACCCGCGGAAAACGGCGATCCGCAACTCTATGTCGAGCTGCGCCACGACGGCGAACCGATCAATCCGCTGCCGTGGATGGCCGCACGCAATGAAAAGGTGAACGGATGATTCGCAAGTTTGGACTGGTGGCGCTCGCTGCGGGTGCCCTGCTGCTCACGCCTGTCACGCTGTTCGGCGAGGAGGGGGCTTCCGATACCTATCGCCAGCTCAATCTCTTCGGCGAGGTGTTCGAGCGCGTGCGCGCCGATTACGTGGAGCCGATCTCCGACGGCAAGCTGATCGAGGCGGCCATCAACGGCATGCTGACCTCGCTCGATCCCCATTCGAGCTACCTCAACCCCGACAGCTTCCGCGACATGCAGGTCCAGACCAAGGGCGAGTTCGGCGGGCTCGGCATCGAGGTGACGCTGGAGAACGGATTCGTCAAGGTGGTTTCCCCCATCGACGACACCCCCGCGGCGAAGGCCGGGATCCAGCCCGGCGACCTCATCACCCACCTCGACGGCGACTCGGTCCTCGGGATGACCCTGCAGGACGCGGTCGACAAGATGCGCGGGCCGGTCGACACGAAGATCAAGCTGACGATCGCGCGCAAGGGCAAAGAGCCCTTCGATGTCACCCTGACGCGCGCGGTCATCAAGATCCAGTCGGTGCGCTCGAAGGTCATCAACGACGTCGGCTATATCCGCATCACCAGCTTCAACGAGCAGACCGAAACCGGCCTCGAAAGCGCGGTCAGCGAGATCAAGTCGAAGACGGGCGACAAGCTCGAGGGCTACGTGCTGGATCTGCGCAACAATCCCGGCGGGCTTCTCGACCAGGCGGTCGCCGTCTCCGATTCCTTCCTCGACAAGGGCGAGATCGTCTCGACCCGGGGCCGCAAGCCGGAGATGGCGCAGCGCTTCAACGCGAAGGCCGGCGACCTGACCGACAACATGCCGCTCGTCGTCCTCATCAACGGCGGCTCGGCGTCGGCCTCGGAGATCGTCGCCGGCGCGCTGCAGGACCATCACCGCGCGATCCTCCTCGGGACCACCTCGTTCGGGAAGGGCTCGGTGCAGACGATCATCCCGCTCAGCAACCACGGGGCGATGCGGCTCACCACCGCGCGCTACTACACGCCATCGGGCCACTCGATCCAGGGCAAGGGCATCGAGCCCGACATCGACGTGCCGCAGGCGAAGATCGAGCCGATCGAGGCGCCGCCGCGCCGTCGCGAGGCCGACCTCAAGGGCGCGCTTCCCAATCCGGAGGACGAGGGCAAGAACGCCGAGCCCAAGGACAAGGGCGCGCCCGAAAGCGGCGTGAAGCCGGAAAGCGAAGCGCCGGCCAAGCCGTCGGCACCGGGAACCGGCACCCAGCCGAAGGAAACCGAGCCCGCGCCCGCGACGGCTCCCGACGGCCGGGTGGAGATGGGCGGACCCGAGGACTACCAGCTGTTGCGCGCGGTCGATTTGCTGCGCGGCATGGCGCTTCTCAAGCAGCGGGCGGCGAATTAGCGGTGGGCCCCCGCCAAGGTCTCGGCGGACAACGGCGTGAGGACGGCTGACACAGACGATGGCGAGAAACGGGGTGGCGCACGCCTTCTTGTCATCGCGTGGCTGATCCTCTTCGCCGCCCTCGCGGGGGTCGGCGGGTGGCTCTATATCTCCGGCGAACAAGGCGGCGGCGCGGTCGCGGGCATCCCGCGAATCGTCGCACCCTTGCCGCCCTCGCCGCAGGCGCCGCCCCCGGTGACCGCCGCCGAAGGCGCCCCCCCGGAGCAAGGGCAGACGCAAGGGCCGCCGGAAGCGGAGCCGACGCCACCCGCGCAAGCGGCTTCCCAGGCGCCGATCCCGCCCGAATCGCCGCCCGAAGCCGCCCCGACCGAAACGGCCGCGCCGCCCGAGACCGCGGTCCCCCAGGCACCTCCCGAGGCCAAGCCGGCCGAAGCGAAACCCGCCGAGGCCAAGCCCGAGGAAACCAAAGCCGCGGAATCCAAGCCGGCCGAAGCGAAACCCGCCGAGGCCAAGCCCGAGGAAACCAAAGCCGCGGAAACCAAGCCGGCCGAAGCGAAACCCGCCGAGGCCAAGCCCGAGGAAACGAAGCTGGCCAAGCCCGCCGAGATCAAGCCGGTTCCGCCCAAAGCCCCGCCAGTCCACGAAACCGAAACCGCCGAGAAACCGGCCGCGAAACCCGCCGAACACGCGGCGGAGAAGCCGCCGCCGGAGAAGCCCCCGGAGGTGGAGAAAGAAGCCACGGCCGAGAGCGCGCCGCCGGCCGAAACCCAGATCGCGGCCCTGCCAGCCGAGGCCAAGCCCCACGCGCCCGACCCCGCCTTGATCGAGCACGGGCGCCAGGGGCCCCTTCCCGTGATCGGGCCCCACGGCCGCGAGCCCTGGCAGGTTTATGCGCGGCCGTTCGATCAAAGCGACAAGCGCCCGCGCATCGCCATCGTCATCACCGACCTCGGGCTCTCGGGGGCGGCGACGGAAACCGCGATCCAGCAGCTTCCCGGCGCCGTCACGCTCAGCTTCTCGCCGTATGCGAAGGGCCTCGACCAATGGACGAATCTTGCGCGCGCCGCGGGACACGAGGTGCTGCTCGACCTGCCGATGGAGCCGATGGACTATCCCAACCAGGATCCCGGGCCCTACACGCTGCTGACTTCGCTCGATCCCCGGCAGAATCTGTTCAAGATGCAATGGCTGCTGAGCCGGGCCACCGGCTACGTCGGCGTCACCAACCACATGGGCTCGCGTTTCACCACATCGGGCCCGGACCTCAAGCCGGTGCTGGAGGCAATCAAGGACCGCGGGCTCCTGTTTCTCGACAGCCGCTCGTCGGACCAGAGCGTCGCCGCCAAGATGGCCGAGCAAATCGGCATGGCGTGGGCCTACAACAACCGGTTCATCGACGCCGTGGCCTCGCGCGACGCCATCGATGCGCAGCTCGCGGCGGTGGAGAAGATCGCGAAGAAAAGCGGCTATGCGATCGCGATGGGATCGGCCTATCCGGTGACGATGGAGCGCGTCGCCGACTGGATCCCGAAGGCGGAGAGCCGCGGCTTCGCCATCGCCCCGGTTTCCGCCATCGCCGACAAGCAAGCCGTCAAGTGACGCACGCGCGTTCGGCCCCGAGCGACCCGGCGCACCTTCCCTACCGCAAGGGCGTGGGCGTGATGATGGTCAACCGCGACGCCCAGGTGTTCGTCGCCCGGCGCATCGACATGCCGTCCGAGGCCTGGCAGATGCCCCAGGGCGGGATCGACGAGGGCGAGAGCCCGGTCGAGGCCGCTTTGCGCGAGCTCAAGGAAGAGACCGGCACCGACAAGGCGGAGATCGTGGCCGAGAGCCGGGAATGGCTCCGTTACGACCTTCCCGCCGATCTCGTGCCGAAGATCTGGAACGGTCGGTTCCGGGGCCAGATTCAGAAGTGGTTCCTGGCGCGCTTCACCGGAAAAGACTCCGACATCGACATCGAAACCGACCATCCCGAGTTCCTGGACTGGAAGTGGACGCCGCTTTCGACGCTTCCCGACCTCATCGTTCCCTTCAAGCGCCAGCTCTACCGGGAGCTGGTCGCGGAATTCGCCCCGCTGGTCGCGGCCCGGCGCTAGTACCAGCTGACCGCGGCCGCGTCCGGGCGGACGGCCGTGCCGGCCTTTCCTTCAAGAATCGCCGCCGCCTCGGCGAGCGCGCCGATCGCGGCATACCCGCCGGTGCGCTCCGCGAACCGGCACGCCGCCTCGATCTTGGGGGCCATGGTTCCCGCCTCGAACGATTGGGTGCGCAGCGCCGCGGGCGGGGCTTCCCTGATCTTGCGCGCATCCGGCGTGCGCCAGCCGGTCTCCACCGCCGCGACGTCGGTCAGAAGCAGAAGCGCCGCGGCGCCGATCTCGGCAGCCAGCAGGGAAGCGGAAAGGTCCTTGTCGATCACGGCCTCGACGCCGTGAACGCGGCCCTCGGCGACGACGACCGGGATGCCGCCCCCGCCGGCGCACACGACCACGACCCCGGCCTCGACCAGGAGCCGGATCGCGGCGAGCTCGCGGATGCGGCGCGGCTCGGGCGAGGGAACGACGCGGCGGAAGCCCGCGCCGTCGGGCACGACCGCGACGCCGAGGCGCTCGGCGAGCTCGCGCGCCTCGGCCTCGGCGTAGACCGGGCCGATCGGCTTGGTCGGCGCGGCGAAGGCGGGATCGTCCGCGTCGACCTCGACCTGGGTCAGCAGCGTCGCCACCTCGCGGCCCGGCAGGCGGTTCGCGATCTCGCGCTCGATCAGATAGCCGATCAGCCCCTCGCTTTCCGCCCCCAGGACGTCGAGGGAATAGGGGCGGACCTTGCGGTAGGCTTCGGCCTGGAGCGCCAAAAGCCCGACCTGGGGCCCGTTGCCGTGGGTGACCACCAGCTCGTGTGCGCGCGCGACCTCGGCGAGCGATTCCGCGGCGGCGGCGACGTTGCGCTGCTGCACCTCGGCCTCGAGCGGCTCGCCGCGGCGAAGCAGGGCGTTGCCGCCGAGCGCGATCACGACGCGCATGGCGGCTCGCTGGTATGGCGGCGGGAGATGCGGGTCACGGCCGGGGACCCGTCTCGCGCGTGACGGCGGCGCGCGCGAGGAAGGCGTCGAGAAGGTCGCTCAGCTTCGGGTCGCCGGTTTCCGCGAATTCGTAACGCACGCGCACCACCGGCTTGTCGAGGGGGATCAGGCGGGCGAGATCGACCGGGGTCGCCGCCACGACCACCTCGACCGGGGCGGCACGGATGGTCTCGGCGAGCGCCGCGACCTGCGCGGCGCCGTAGCCCACCGCCGGCAGCACGGCGCCGATGTGGGGATAGCGGGCATAGGTTTCGGCGATCGCGGGGGCGGCGAAGGGCCGGGGATCGAGGATCTCGGCGCCTTCCCGCGAGGCCGCGACGAAGCCGGCGCCGAAGGCCATGCCGCCGTGGGTGACGGTCGGCCCGTCCTCAACCACCAGGACGCGGCGGCCGCGAAGCGGCATGTCCGGATCGAGGCTGAGCGGCGAGGCCCCGCGCACGATCGGCGCATTCGCGTTGACGGCGCGCGCGGCCGTTTCCGCCGCCGCCGCGCCCGCGGGCCCGGCCGCGTCCACCTTGGCCAGCACCACGACATCGGCCATGCGCAGCACCGCCTCGCCAGGATGATGGGTCGCGGTCTGATCCGGGCGCAGCGCGTCCACGAGGACGATGTGGAAGTCGGGGCGGAAGAACGGGAAGTCGTTGTTGCCGCCGTCCCAGAGGACGACGTCGGCCTCGCGCTCGGCTTCGGCCAGGACGCGGGCGTAATCGACGCCGGCGAAGACGACGTTGCCGGCGGCGATGTGGGGCTCGTATTCCTCGCGCTCCTCCACCGTGCAGCGGGCTTCGGCGAGGTCGGCGCGCGAGGCGAACCGCTGCACCGCCTCGCGCGCGAGGTCGCCGTAGGGCATGGGATGGCGCACGACCGCCACGCGCAGCGCGTGCGCCTTGAGGCGGCGGGACAGATAGCGCGCGACCTGGGACTTGCCGCAGCCCGTACGCACCGCGGTGACGGCGATGACGGGGCGCGACGATTGGAGCATGGTGCGGCCGGGGCCGGGGATCACGAAATCGGCGCCCGCGGCGATCGCGCGCGAAGCCAGGTGCATGACCGTGGCATAGGCGACGTCGCTGTAGGCGAACATGACCTCGTCCGCCGCGCGCTCGCGGCAAATCTCGTCGAGCTCGCTTTCATCGAGGATCGGGATGCCGCGGGGATAGAGGGCGCCCGCGAGCGCCGGCGGATAGGTCCGCCCGGCGATGCCGGGAATCTGCGCCGCCGTGAAGGCGACGACCTCGCAAGCCGGATCGTCGCGGCAGATGGTGTTGAAATTATGGAAATCGCGCCCGCCCGCGCCCATTATGACGACGCGGCGGCGCGCGGCCTCGCCGCCCATCAGAGCCTTTCCCGTCCCCCAGCCGCTGTTTCCCGCAATGTCGCAGAACCATACCCTGAAACGAAGCCTTTCGCTTCCGCTCATCACCCTTTACGGGTTGGGGACGACCATCGGCGCGGGGATCTACGCCCTGATCGGCAAAGTAGCCGGGGCGGCCGGGGCGCTCGCGCCCTTCTCCTTCCTGCTTGCCGCCCTGCTGGCGGGATTCACCGCCTGTTCCTTCGCCGAGCTCGCCTCGCGCCTGCCCAAGAGCGCCGGCGAGGCCGTTTATGTGCGCGAGGGCCTGCGCTCGCCCGCGCTGTCGCTCGCCATCGGCCTCATGGTCGCGACGACCGGGGTCGTTTCGGCCGCCGCCATCACCAACGGCGCGGTCGGCTATATGCAGGAGTTCTTCGACCTGCCCCGCTTGGCGCTGATCCCGCTTCTGGTGCTGGCGCTGGGCGCGGCCGCGGCCTGGGGCATCAGCGAATCGGTGGGCATCGCCGCACTTCTGACCGTGATCGAGATCGGCGGGCTGCTGCTGGTGATCTGGGCGGGGCGCGAGAGCCTCGCCGGCCTTCCCGCCTGGAGCGGCGGGATCGCGCCCGCCTTCGCCGCGGGCGGCGGCGCCGGCGTGGTGGGCGGCGCCTATCTCGCCTTCTACGCCTTCCTCGGCTTCGAGGACATGGTCAACGTGGCCGAGGAGGTGAAGGAGGTGGAGCGCAATCTGCCCGCCGCCATCATGCTGACGCTCGGGATCACCACCCTCCTCTACGTCGTCTTGGCCACGGTCGCCGTGCTGGCCGTGTCCCCCGCCGAGCTGGCGCAGGCCGGGGCGCCGCTCGCCCTCGTCTTCGAGCGCGGCACGGGGTGGTCGCCGCACATCATCAGCATCATCGCCATCTTCGCGGTGCTCAACGGCGCGCTGATCCAGATCATCATGGCGGCGCGCGTGCTTTACGGGCTTTCCGGCAAGGGCCTGCCCGGCATCATCGGCCGGGTCTATCCCCTCACCCGCACGCCGCTGCTCGCGACCGCGATCGCCGGCGGCGCGGTGCTCGTGCTGGCCCTGTGGTTTCCGATCGAGGTGCTGGCCGAGGCGACCTCGGTGATGATGCTGGCGATCTTCACCTTCGTGAATCTCGCGCTCGTGCGCATCAAGCGCCGCGACCCGAGACCGCCGGCGGCGCGAATCTTCCCGGCCTGGATTCCGTGGGCGGGATTCGTCGTGAGCGCCGCGTTCCTGGCGATCGAAATCGCGCGGCGGCTGGCTTTCTAGGGAAGGCGGGCGGAATCGCGCCTAGGACGCGGCCTCGGCGGCGCGGCGCTTCACCCGGCTCTGCATGAACCGGTAGGCCAGAGCCGACAGCACGCGCGCGAGGCGGCCGTTTGGATTGGCCCCCACCGCCTTCAGCACCATGCCCACGGCGCGCTCGACATGGCGCGGGCGGTAGAAGGAATAGGCGCGCCCGGCGTAGGCGCGGCTGTTCCGCTTGCGGTCGTAGACGCCGGTGCCGTTAGTCGCGAAATAGGCGTAGGCGAGCTCGTCGTCCCCGGCCTCGGCAAGCCGGCCCAGAGCGACCCTGAGGCGGCCCCAGAAGCTCAGCCGCTCGCGCCCGAGATAGCGCTTCATGTGGATGTAGAACAGCTTGTAGTGGCGCAGCTCGTCGGCGGCGATGCGCCGGCAGACGTCCTTCAGCACCGGCTCGTCGGTGGCGTCGGCCAGCGCCGTGTAATAGGAGCTCGTCCCGGTCTCGACGATGCAGCGCGCGACGAGCTCGCCGGTGCGCGAGCCGCGCACCGAATTGGTGGCAGCCAGCGGAACGCGGAAGCCCTCGGTGAAGCGCGCCAAGGCGGCGTCGTAATCGAACGCGGGATCGGCGAGCCGCGCCCACCTGCCCAGGGCTTGGCCGTGCTGGACCTCCTCTCCGGCCCATTCACGGGCGGCATCCTGGAACTCGGGGTCGTCGGGAAACACATTGCACAGGTAGACGGCGTAGTCGCCGCCGTTGCTCTCGACCATGCTCGCGGCCTTGACCACCGAAAGCATGTCGGGATCGACCTTGGAGGGGTCGAACTTCTCCCAGGCGATGTCGTCGAGCGTCCAGTGCTTCATGGCCCGTCTTGCCGAGACCCCATGGCGGGCGGCCACGCCCGCGCCGTTGCCGTGAAAGTCCGCATTATATGGCCTTGTTCGCGGCCTTCAATGGTCCCATGGCCCGATTTTTCGGCCCTTCCGGCCGCCGTTGGCGCCCCGTCCAGGCGCAGGATCGGGCCCCGGCGGGCGTGTAACGATCATGAAAAGGGTGCAAGGACGAAATCCATGCGTGCAAAACCCGTGACTTTTCCCCATCGCTGGGCGGTGACGGCCCTGCTTGCGGCGCTTCTTTTCGCCGTGATCGCGGTTCCCGCGGCGCCGGCCGAGGCCCGCGTCTTCGTCGGTTTCAGTTCGCGCCACTGGCACCACCCCCACCGCTGGCACTACCGCTTCATCGGCCCGCCGGTCCTGTTCTTCGGGGCGCCGCTCTATTACCCGCCGCCGCCACCCCCGGTCTATGTGGTCCCGGCCCCGGTCTACGTGCCCGGCCCGGTCTCTTCGGAGCCGCTGCGGGTCAATCCGGCCGGGCCGCCCTACCGCGCCACGAACGGCCTGACCTGCCGGGAATACCAGACGAAGGTGATCGTCGGCGGCGTCGCGCGCGACGCCTACGGCACGGCGTGCCTGCAGCCGGACGGCCAATGGCGGATCGTGGATTGAGACGCCCGGGCGACTCGGCCCGGCAGGTGACCGGCCGCTAGGCGCGGGCGGCGGCGAGCATCGCCTCCAGCACCGCGACCTCGCGCTCGGCCGTCTTGAGCGCCGCCTCGTCGGCGGCGTCCGCCACGTCCTCGCGCGCATCGCGCAGATTGGCCTCGATCTCGTCGCGCTTGAGTTCGCTCACGGGCACGGCGCGCTCCGCCAGCACCGTGCAGCGCCGGGGCGTCGCCTCGGCGAAGCCGCCCGCGATGAAGATGCGCTGCGTCACCACGCCCTTGGCGTAGACGTCGATGACGCCGGGCCGGATCTGGGACAGGAACAGGGAATGGCCGGGCAGGATGCCGAAGTCGCCCTCGGCGCCCGGCACCACCACCATGTCGACATCGGCGGAGAACAGCAGGCGCTCGGGCGAGACCAGCTCGAACGCGACCTTGGTAGCGGCTTCTGTCATCGCGCGCTCCCTACGCCGCCTCGGCGGCCATGTGCTTGGCCTTTTCCACGGCCTCCTCGATCGTGCCGACCATGTAGAAGGCGGCCTCGGGCAGGTCGTCGTACTCGCCCTCGGTCAGGCCCTTGAAGCCCTTGATGGTGTCCTCGAGGCTCACGAACACGCCGGGCGTGCCGGTGAAGACCTCGGCGACGTGGAAGGGCTGGGACAGGAAGCGCTGGATCTTGCGGGCGCGGCCGACCGTGATCTTGTCGTCCTCGGAAAGCTCGTCCATGCCGAGAATCGCGATGATATCCTGCAGCGACTTGTAGGTTTGCAGGATCTTCTGCACGTCACGGGCGACCTTGTAGTGCTCCTCGCCGACGACCCGGGGATCGAGGACACGCGAGGTGGAATCGAGCGGGTCCACGGCCGGATAGATGCCGAGCTCCGCGATCTGGCGCGACAGCACCGTGGTCGCGTCGAGATGGGTGAAGGAGGTCGCCGGCGCCGGATCGGTCAGGTCGTCGGCGGGCACGTAGATCGCCTGCACCGAGGTGATCGAGCCCTTGTTGGTGGAGGTGATGCGCTCCTGCAGCATCCCCATGTCGGTCGCCAGCGTCGGCTGATAGCCCACCGCCGAGGGGATGCGGCCCAGGAGCGCGGAAACCTCGGAGCCCGCCTGGGTGAAGCGGAAGATGTTGTCCACGAAGAACAGCACGTCCTGGCCTTCCTCGTCGCGGAAGTATTCGGCGAGCGTCAGCCCCGTGAGGCCGACGCGGGCGCGCGCGCCGGGCGGCTCGTTCATCTGGCCGTAGACCAGGGCCGCCTTGGAGTTGCCGCCCTTGAGGTCGATGACGCCCGATTCGATCATCTCGTGATAGAGGTCGTTGCCCTCGCGGGTGCGCTCGCCGACGCCGGCGAACACCGAATAGCCGCCGTGCGCCTTGGCGATGTTGTTGATGAGCTCCATGATGATCACGGTCTTGCCCACGCCGGCGCCGCCGAACAGGCCGATCTTGCCCCCCTTCGGATAGGGCTCGAGCAGGTCGACGACCTTGATGCCGGTGACCAGGATCTCGGCCTCGGTCGACTGATCGATGAACGCCGGCGCCGCGCGGTGGATGGGAAGGTGCAGCTTGGTCTTGACCTCGCCGCGCTCGTCCACCGGATCGCCGATGACGTTGATGATGCGCCCCAGCGTCTCGGGCCCGACCGGCACGGTGATGGGATTGCCGGTGTCCTCCACGCTGGCGCCGCGCACCAGGCCGTCGGTCGTGTCCATGGCGATGGTGCGCACGATCGATTCGCCCAGGTGCTGCGCCACCTCGAGGACCAGAAGCTTGCCGTGATTGTCCACGTGCAGCGCATTGAGGATCGCGGGCAGCTCGCCCTCCTCGAACTGGACGTCGACGACGGCGCCCATGACCTGGGTGATTGTCCCGACTGCGTTCTTTGCCATCGCTTGCTCCTGTTGCCCCGGCGGCGCCCTACAGGGCCTCCGCGCCGGAGATGATCTCGATCAGTTCCTTGGTGATATAGGCCTGGCGGGTGCGGTTGTAGAACAGCGTGAGCCGGTCGATCATGTCGCCGGCGTTGCGGGTGGCGTTGTCCATCGCCGTCATCCGCGCTCCCTGCTCGCTCGCCCAGCTTTCCATGAGGGCGCGGAACACCTGCACCGCGAGGTTGCGGGTGAGGAGCTCGTCCAGGAGCTCTTCCTCGCTCGGCTCGTATTCGTAGGTCGGGCGGGCCGCCGGCGCGCGCGGCGATACCGCCTCCCCCTCGGCCTCCGGCAGGGGCAGCGGAATGAGGCGCTGGCGCGTCACGACCTGGCTGATCGCCGACTTGAAACGGCTGTAGATGATGGTGGCGACGCCGAACTCGCCCGATTCGAACATCGCCAGCAGGCGCTTCTGGATCGCGTCGGCGGCGGCGAACGTCAGGCGCGGCTTGCCGACGTCCTCGACGGTGGCGACGATCCGCCTAGCGTGATCGCGCTTGAGCTGGTCGCGGCCCTTGCGGCCGATGCACAGGATCTTGACGTCCTTGCCGTCCGTCAGCAACTCGCGGATCAGCCTTCGCGCCTCCCGCACCACACTCGAGTTGAAGCCGCCGCACAAGCCCCGGTCGGAGGTGGCGACGATGACCAGGTGGCGGTCGTCGTTGCCGAGTCCCGCCAGCAGCGGCGGGGCATTGGCGCGCCCCTCGTAGGCGGCGGCCAGCGATTCCAGCATCCGGCTCATGCGGTCGGCATAGGGGCGCGCGGATTCGGCCTGCTCCTGGGCGCGGCGCAGCTTGGCCGCCGCCACCATCTTCATGGCGCTGGTGATCTTCTGCGTGGACTTCACGCTCTTGATGCGGACCCGGAGGTCCTTGAGGCTCGGCATTCCCGATTACCTTTGCGACCCGCGACGCCGCCGCCTAGACGAAGGTCTTGGCGTATTTGTCGATGAGGGCGCGGAGCCGCTCCTCGGTCTTCTCCGAGAGCGCGCCCTCGCTGCGGATCGCCTCCAGGATCTCGCCGCCCTCCTCGCGCACCGCGTTCAGCAGGCCGGTCTCGAAGCGGGTCACGTCCTCGACCGCGACCTTGTCCAGATAGCCGCGCACGCCGGTGAAGATCGCGACCACCTGCTCCTCGACCGGGAGGGGATGGTACTGCGGCTGCTTCAGCAGCTCGGTCAGGCGCGAGCCGCGGGCGAGCAGCTTCTGGGTCGCGGGATCGAGGTCGGAGCTGAACTGGGCGAAGGCCGCCATCTCGCGGTATTGGGCGAGCTCCAGCTTGATGCGCCCGGCCACCTGCTTCATCGCCTTGATCTGCGCGGCCGAGCCGACGCGGCTGACCGACAGGCCGACGTTCACGGCCGGGCGGACGCCGGCGTAGAACAGATCGGTCTCGAGGAAGATCTGGCCGTCGGTGATCGAGATCACGTTGGTCGGGATATAGGCCGACACGTCGCCCGCCTGGGTTTCGATGACGGGGAGCGCGGTGAGCGAGCCCGAGCCGTTCGCCTCGTTCATCTTGGCGGCGCGCTCGAGCAGGCGCGAGTGGAGGTAGAATACATCGCCCGGGTAAGCCTCGCGTCCCGGCGGGCGGCGCAGCAGCAGCGACATCTGGCGGTAGGCGATGGCGTGCTTGGAAAGGTCGTCGTAGAAGATGACCGCGTGCATGCCGTTGTCGCGGAAGAACTCGCCCATCGCGCAGCCGGTGTAGGGCGCCAGGAACTGCAGCGGCGCGGGCTCGGACGCGGTGGCGGCGACGACGATGCTGTACTCCATCGCGCCGTTGTCGGTCAGCGTCTTCACGATCTGGGCGACGGTCGAGCGCTTCTGGCCGACGGCGACGTAGATGCAGTGGAGCTTCTTCGATTCGTCGCCGCCCTCGTTGACGCGCTTCTGGTTGATGATGGTGTCCACCGCGATCGCGGTCTTGCCGGTCTGGCGGTCGCCGATGATGAGCTCGCGCTGGCCGCGGCCGACCGGGATCAGGCTGTCCACCGACTTGAGGCCGGTCTGCATCGGCTCGTGCACCGAGCGGCGCGGGATGATGCCGGGCGCCTTGACCTCGACGCGGGTGCGCTCGACGTCGCGGATCGGCCCCTTGCCGTCGATGGGATTGCCGAGTGCGTCCACGACGCGCCCCAACAGCCCCCTGCCCACCGGCACCTCGACGATGGCACCCGTGCGCTTGACGATGTCGCCTTCCTTGATGCCGCGGTCGCTGCCGAAGATCACGACGCCGACGTTGTCGGCCTCCAAGTTGAGGGCCATGCCCTTCACGCCGCCGGGAAACTCGACCATCTCGCCGGCCTGGACCTTGTCGAGGCCGTAGATGCGGGCGATGCCGTCGCCCACCGACAGGACCTGGCCGACCTCGGCCACGTCGGCCTCGGCGCCGAAATTCGCGATCTGCTCTTTGAGGATCGCGGAAATCTCCGCGGCCCGGATTTCCATTACCGTACCCCTTTCATGGCCAGCTCGAGCTTCCGCAACTTGGTGCGGAGCGAGCTATCGAACAAACGCGATCCCACCTTGACGACGAGACCGCCCAGAAGCTCCCGATCGATCCGCAGGCTCACCGCCACCTTGGCGCCGACCAGCTTCTTCAGCGTCTCGGCCAGGGTCTTGGCCTGCGCCTCGGTCAGCGGATTGGCCGCCGTCACCTCGGCCGTCACTTCGCCCCGGCGCGCGGCCAGCATGGCGAGATAGGATTCGATCATCGCCGGCAGCGCGAACAGGCGCCGGTTGGCGGCGACGAGCGCGACGAAGTTGCGGGTGATCGCGCCGGCCTGCGCTTTCTCGAGCACCGCGTTCATGGCATCGCCCTGATCGGCCCGCGACAGCACCGGGCTTTTGACCAGGCGCCGCAGATCCGCGCTTTCGCGCAGCATGTCCCTGAGACCGCGAAGGTCGGCGGCCACCTGGTCGAGCTGGTTGCGTTCATCGGCGAGCTCGAACAGCGCGGTGGCGTAACGGCCCGCGACTTCCGACACCCCTTTTACGTGGGACGCCACCTGACGAGTCCCTCACCCCCGATGCGCGAAAAACGGCTGCGACTGGGAAAAGCGCCGCGTAAACGAAAAAACCTTTTCTACGGGGCCTTTGGGCCGGGCGAAAAGGCAGGGATAGGTATCACAGCCGCCACAGGGTTGCAACCCGACCGGGGGCCGCCGCCGGGCCCCTTGCGGCGATTTGCCGCTTGTCCGAAACGCCCTGGATTTCCGCGGATTTTCAGCCGCACAAGGGGCCGGCGCGCGGGACCGCGCGAGGGGGCCGGAAGCGACCGCCGGGACCTCGCCCCGGCACCCTTTCAAAGGAAGCTATAGGGGTCGATATCCACCTTCACGCGCACCCCGCCCTTGGGCTTGACCCGGGGCAGCCAGGAGCGGATCGCGGCCTGGACGTTGACGCCCTTGCCCGCCTTCACGAGAAGGCGCCAGCGGTATTGCGAGGCGAGGCGCCGCATCGGCGCCGGCGCCGGGCCGAGCACGGCCAGACCGGGATCGTCGGGGGCCGTGCGCGCCAGCGCGCGGGCGGCGGCGATCACCGGCTCCTCCTTGGGCCCGCTCACGATCACCGCCGCGAGCCGCCCAAAGGGGGGCATGGCGGCGGCGCGGCGCGAAGCCGCCTCGGCCTGGTAGAAGCGGTCGCGGTCGCCGGAGGCCAGCGCCTGCATGACGAGGTTCTCCGGCATGAAGGTCTGGATGAACACCCGCCCCGGGTGGGCGGCGCGCCCGGCGCGGCCCGAGACCTGGGAGAGCAGCTGATAGGTGCGCTCGGCCGCGCGCAGATCCCCGCCGGCGAGGCCGAGGTCGCCGTCCACCACGCCGACCAGCGTGAGATAGGGGAAGTGATGGCCCTTGGCGACCACCTGGGTCCCGATGACGACGTCGAACTCGCGCGCCTCGACGCGCGCGATGAAATCGCCCGCCGCGCCCGGCCCGCGCAGCGTGTCGCTGGTCATGACGCCGATGCGCGCCTCGGGATAGAGCGCCGCCGTCTCTTCCGCCACGCGCTCGACGCCGGGCCCGCAGGGGGCAAACGACTCTTCCGCGGCGCAGGCGGGACAGACCTTGGGCTCGCCGCAGGCGTATCCGCAATGATGGCAGCGCAGTCTTCCCTCGCGGCGATGGTCCACCAGCCAGGCGGTGCAGTTGGGGCACTGCAGGCGGTGGCCGCAGCTTCGGCACAGTGTCAGCGGCGCGAAGCCGCGGCGGTTGAGGAAGAGCAGCGCCTGCTCGCCCGCCGCCAGCGTCTCGCCGAGAGCCCGGCGGAGCGTCGGCGACAGCCAGGCCTGGCGCGGCGGCCGGTCGGCGCGCATGTCGATGAGCGCGATCTCGGGCAGTTTCGCGCCGGCGAAGCGGTCGGGGAGATGGAGGCGGCGGTAGCGGCCCTGCTCGACGTTGGCGAAGGTCTCGAGCGAGGGCGTGGCCGAGACGAGCACGATCGGGACGTCCTCGATCTGCGCGCGCACCACCGCCATGTCGCGGGCCTGATAGATGACGCCCTCTTCCTGCTTGAACGAGGCGTCGTGCTCTTCGTCCACGACCACGAGGCCGAGATCGGCGAACGGCAGGAACAGGGCGGAGCGCGCCCCCACCACCACGCGCGCACGCCCGTCCGCCACCGCGCGCCAGGCATGGCGCCGCTGCATGTCGGTGAGATCGGAATGCCATTGCGCCGGCGCCGATCCGAAGCGTTCCTCGAAGCGGCCCAGCCATTGCGCCGTCAGCGCGATCTCGGGAACGAGGACCAGGACCTGCTTGCCCGCGGCGAGCGCCGCCGCGACCGCGGTCAGATAGACCTCGGTCTTGCCCGAGCCGGTGACGCCGTCGAGCAGCGTCACCGAGAAGCCACCCGCGCGCACATGGTCCACGAGATCGCCGGCGCATCGGCTTTGTTCGGGCGACAATTCGGGGCCCGAGCCGCCCGCATCGGGCGCCGCGAACGCGGGCGCGGACGTCATCGGCGCCGCGCGCAAAAGACCCGCCGCGGCGAGGCCCGCGACGACGCCCGGGGTCACGCCCGCCTCGCGGGCGAGATCGGCCGCCGGGCGCGGCGGCCCGTCCGCCGCCGCGGCCAGCACGCGCCGGCGCGCCTCGGTCAATTTGAACTTCGCGGGCGGCGCGACGTCTCCCGCGCGGACGTAGCCGGTTACCGGCCGCTCCGATTCGAGCGCGCCGGGGGCGCTCATGACCATCTTGAGGACGGCGCCGAGCGCGGCGCAGTTGTAGCGCGCGACCCATTCCACGAACCGGCGCAGCTTCGCCGGAAGGGGGCGCGCGGGAAGCTTGCGGCGGATGTCCTTGAGGCGGTGCGGCGCGACCGGCGCTTCGTCGGCGGGGCCGTCCCACACGCAGCCCACGCGCTCGCGCCCTCCCAGCGGCACGACCACGAAATCGCCCGGCGCCACGGCCATGCCGCCCGCGATCCGGTAATCGTAGGCCTGGTCGAGCGCGAGCGGCAGCAGCACGCTGACGCGCGTTGCGGTCTCTTCCCGGCGGGACGGGGCCGAAGAACTGGCGCCGGTTTCCGGCATGGGCTACACTTTAGTCGAGCGGCCTCACGGGTGCCACAGCGCCCCGCCGAACCGGGGAAGGACATGTCGCAGGAACAAGGACCGATCACGCGCGGCGCCGCCGACGACGCCGCCCTGCGCGAGGAAGGCGACGAGGCGCGGATCGCGGCCTATCTGCGCGAGCACCCGGATTTCCTGCTGCGCCATCCCGACCTGGTCCGCGTCCTGACGCCCCCCGGCGGGCGCGACGGCGGCAATGTCGAGGATTTTCGCGGCTTCCTGATCGAGCGGCTGCGCGAGGAGACCGACCGGCTTCAGGCCGACAACCGCGACCTCGTGATCACCAACCGCGACAACCTCAACGGCCAGCGGCGCATTCACGACGCGGTGCTGGCGCTCATCGGCGCGCCCGACTTCCAACAGCTCGTCCACGTGCTGACCACCGATCTCGCGGTCATCCTCGACCTCGACGTGGTCACGCTGTGCGTCGAGGTGGCGGACGCGAAATGGCCCCGCGCCGTCGCGGGCGGCGTGTTCACGCTCCAGCCCGGCGCCGTGGACGAGCTGATCGGCGCCGGCCGCGACTTCGTTCTGTTCCGCAAGAGGCCCGGCGAGCGGGCCGTGTTCGGCGGCGCCACGGGCTTGGTCCAGTCGAGCGCGCTGCTGCGCGTGCGCTTCGGCGCCAAGGGGCCGGTCGGCATCCTGGCGCTCGGGTCGCGCAACGACGACATGTTCCATCCCGGCCAGGGCACCGAACTGCTGAACTTCCTCGCCCGGGTCGTGGAGCTTTGCGTGCGGGCGTGGCTCGACCTGCCCGAGTGACGAAGGAAGCTTCTCCCGCCCCGATCGCCAAGGGTCTCGCCGGCGCGCTCGCCGACTGGCTCGCCTATCTGAGCGAAGAGCGGCGCGCCGCCCGCCACACCGTCGCCGCTTACCGGCGCGATATGGAAGCCTTCCTCGCCTTTCTCGCCCTTCATCTCGGCGGTCCGGTGAAGCTCTCCGACCTCGCGGGGCTGCGCCCGGCCGATTTTCGCGCCTGGCTCGCGCACCGCGCCGCCCGGGGCTCGGCGCGCACCTCGAGCGCGCGGGCGCTTTCGGCGGTGCGCGCCTTCTTCCGCTTTCTCGAGCGCAGCGGCAGGCTCAAGAACGCGGCGCTCGCCACCGTGCGCACGCCCAAGCTGCCGCACCCGCTTCCCAAGCCGCTCTCGCAGGAGGAAGCGCAAGAGGCGACGACGCGCATCGGCGACGTCGCGAGCCAGCCGTGGACGGCGCTGCGCGACGCGGCCCTGGTCACGCTGCTTTACGGCTGCGGGCTGCGCATCGACGAGGCGCTGGCCTTGAACCGCCGCGACGCGCCGCTCGAGGACGCGCTTCGGGTCACCGGGAAGGGAAACAAGGAGCGCGTGGTTCCGGTGCTGCCCGCGGTGGCGGACGCCGTCGCCAAATATCTCGCCGCCTGCCCCTACCGGCTCACGCGCGACGACCCGCTGTTCGTGGGCGCGCGCGGGAAAAGGCTCCAGGCCGGGGTCGTGCAGCGCCAATTGCGCAAGCTGCGCCGCTACCTCGGTTTGCCCGAGACCGCGACCCCCCATGCGCTGCGCCACAGCTTCGCCACCCACCTCCTGTCCGACGGCGGCGATCTCCGGGCGATCCAGGAACTGCTGGGCCACGCCTCGCTTTCGACCACGCAGCGCTACACCGCCGTGGACAAGGCCGGGCTGATGAAGGTCTACGCGCGGGCCCACCCGCGGGCCAAGGCGCGGGGGTAGCGGCCGGCCTCGCCGTTCGGGGTCAGATGTGGATGGCGCGCGCGCCCACGGCGAGTGCGGCCTCGTGCACGGCCTCGCTGAGCGTGGGATGGGCGTGGCAGATGCGCGCGAGATCTTCCGCGGAGGCGGCGAATTCCATCGCCACCACCGCCTCGTGGATCATGGTGCCGGCCTCGGCGCCGATGATGTGGACGCCCAGGATGCGGTCGGTCTTGGCGTCGGACAGGATCTTCACCATGCCTTCGGTGGCGCCCATGATGCGCGCGCGCGGATTGGCGGTGAAGGGGAACTTGCCGGCCTTATAAAGGATTCCCTGCTCCTTCAGCTCCTCCTCGCTCTTGCCGACGCTCGCCACCTCGGGCGCGGTGTAGACGACCGCCGGGATGGCGTCGTAGTTCACATGGCCGTATTGGCCGGCGATGATCTCGGCCGCCGCGACGCCCTCGTCGGACGCCTTGTGGGCGAGCTGGGGACCGGCGATCACGTCGCCGATCGCGTAGATGCCGGGCACGGTAGTGTGGAAATGCGCGTCGGTCGAGATGCGGCCCGAGTTGTCAATCTCGACGCCGATCTCGGCGAGCCCCAGCCCTTCCGTGTGGGGGCGGCGGCCGACCGCGACCAGCACCACGTCGGTCGCGAGCGTCTCGGCCTTGCCGCCCGCGGCGGGGCTGACCTGGAGGACGACGTCCGATTTGGTCCGCTCGGCGCCGACCACCTTGCTGGAGAGGCGGAACGTGAGGCCCTGCTTTTCGAGGACGCGGTGAAGCGCGGTGCCGATCTCGCGGTCCATGGCGGGCACGATGCGGTCCAGGAACTCGATCACCGTCACCTCGGCGCCCAGCCGCCGCCACACCGAGCCGAGCTCGAGCCCGATGTAGCCGCCGCCCACGACCACGAGGCGCTTCGGCACCTCCTTCAGCGACAGCGCGCCGGTGGAGGTGACGATCCGCTCCTCGTCGATGGCCAGCCCGGCGAGCGGAGTCGGCTCGGAGCCGGTGGCGACGATGATGTTCTTGGCGGAAAGCGTCTGCGGCGCGGCCGAATCGGCGCGCACCTCGACCGCGCCCGGAGCGGCGATGCGCGCCGATCCGGTGACCGCCGTCACCTTGTTCTTGCGGAAGAGATAGGCGACGCCGTCCGTGAGGCCGGAAACGGTCTTTTCCTTGTTCGCCATCATCGCCGCGACGTCGAGCTTCGGCTTCGCGGCCGAGATCCCGTGGCGGGAGAGGCCGTGGCTCAGCTCCGCGAATTTCTCGGAGGACTGCAGCAGCGCCTTGGAGGGGATGCAGCCGACGTTGAGGCAGGTGCCGCCCAGGCTGGCGCGCCTGTCCACGCAGGCCACCTTCATGCCGAGCTGGGCCGCGCGGATCGCCGCGACGTAGCCGCCCGGCCCCGCGCCGATCACCACCAGATCGTAGCTGCCGTCGCCCGCCATCACAGGTCCAGCAGCAGGCGTTGGGGATCTTCGATGCACTCCTTGACGCGCACCAGGAACGTGACCGCCTCACGCCCGTCCACGATGCGGTGATCGTAGGTCAGCGCGACGTACATCATGGGCCGGATCTCGACCTTCCCGTCCACGGCCACCGGCCGGCTCTCGGTCTTGTGCATGCCGAGGATGCCCGACTGCGGCGGGTTCAGGATCGGCGTGGACATCAGCGAGCCATAGACGCCGCCGTTGGTGATGGTGAAGGTGCCGCCCGAAAGATCGGCCAGGCCGAGCTTGCCGTCACGCGCCTTCTTCGCGAGCCCGCCGATCGCCATCTCGAGATCGGCAAACGAGAGCGCGTCGGCATCGCGCACGACCGGGACCACGAGGCCCTGGGGCGTGCCCACCGCGACGCCGATGTCGTAATGGTTCTTGTAGACGATCTCGTCGCCGTCGATCTCGGCGTTCACCGCCGGAATCTCCTTCAAAGCCGCGATCGCCGCCTTGACGAAGAAGGAGAGGAAGCCGAGGCGCACGCCGTATTTCTTCTCGAAGGAATCCCGGTAGCGCTCGCGAAGCGCGAGCACCGCCGTCATGTCGATCTCGTTGAAGGTCGTGAGCATGGCGGCGGTGTTCTGCGCCGCCTTGAGCCGCTCGGCGATGCGCCGGCGCAGGCTCGTCAGGCGGGTGCGCTCCTCGCGCGGGCGCGCGGGGCCGGGCGCGGGCGGCGCCTCCAGGGCGCGGGGCAGGGCCTCGGGCAAGGGCACGGGCGCCTGGCGCGGCGCGGGCGCGGGCTCGGGCGCGCAGGGGATGACCCGGGACTCCGGCTGGTGCGCTTCGACATAGGCCAGCACGTCGCCCTTGGTGAGCCGCCCGCCTTTGCCGGTGGCGGGGATCGCCGCCGGATTGAGCCGGTGCTCATCCACGAGCCGGCGCACCGCGGGGGCGAGAAGCTGGGCCGCGGCCGTGGCCTTCGCGGCGGGCGTCGGCGCGGCCGCCGCCGTGGCGAGGGCGGGCGCCTCGGCTTTGGGCGTCTCGGGCTTGGGCGCCGCGACGGTGCGCCCGGGCCGGCGCGCGGCGCCGGCGGCCGCTTCCTCGGTGATCGCGCCGAGCGCGCCGCCGACTTCGACCTCGGCGCCTTCCTCGGCCAGAATCTGCGACAAAATCCCGGCGGTCTGGGCGTAGACCTCGAGCGTCACCTTGTCGGTTTCGAGCTCGACCAGGGCGTCGTCCACGGCGACGGGGTCGCCGACCTTCTTGAGCCATTTGGCGACGGTCGCCGTGGTCACCGATTCGCCCAGCGCGGGCACCGTGATCTGCGTCGTCATGAAAACCCCTTTTGGTCCCCCTGCCGTGCGGAGAAGGCCTTTCGAGCCCCGCGCACGACCGCTAGAGCGTCAAGGCCTCGTCCACCAGCTTGCGCTGCTCCTCCACGTGGCGGCTGTGGATGCCGGTCGCGGGCGAGGCGGCCTCGCTCCGGCCGGCGTAGGCGGCTTGCGCGCTCCGGGTCTTGACCCGCGAGAGCACATCGGCCAGGCGCGGGGCGACGAAGCTCCACGCGCCCATGTTCGCCGGCTCTTCCTGGCACCATACCACGTCCGCGTTGGGGAAGCGGGAGAGCTCCGCCGCGAGCGCCCGGTACGGGAAGGGATAGAGCTGCTCCAGGCGCATGAAGAACACCCGATCGAGGCCGCGTTTCTCCCGCTCCTCGTAAAGGTCGTAATAGACCTTGCCGGAGCACAGCACGACCCGCTTCACGTCCGCGTCGGGGCACAAAGTCTTGTCGTCGAGAAGGACGCGATGGAACGAGCTTCCCGATCCCATCATGTCGAATGACGAGACCGCCAGCTTGTGGCGCAGCAGCGACTTCGGCGTGAACAGGATGAGCGGCTTGCGGAACGGGCGCCGCACCTGGCGGCGCAGGGCGTGGAAATAGCTGGCCGGCGTCGTGCAGTTGGCGACCTGGATGTTGTCCTGGGCGCACAGCTGCAGGTAGCGCTCGAGGCGGGCGGAGGAATGCTCCGGGCCCTGGCCTTCGTAGCCGTGGGGCAGCAGCATGACGAGGCCCGACATGCGCAGCCACTTCGACTCGCCGGAGCTGATGAACTGGTCCACGATGACCTGGGCGCCGTTGGCGAAGTCGCCGAACTGCGCCTCCCACATCACGAGCGAATGGGGCTCGGCGAGGCTGTAGCCGTATTCGAAGCCGAGCACGGCGGCCTCCGAGAGCGGGCTGTCGATCACCTCGAACAGCGCCTGACCCTTGGCCAGGTTGTTGAGCGGGATGAAGCGGTCTTCCGTCTCCTGATCGACCAGGACGGCGTGGCGCTGGCTGAAGGTGCCGCGCCCGGAATCCTGGCCCGAGAGGCGCGCCGGCGTGCCTTCCACCAGCAGCGAGCCGATCGCCAGGGCCTCGGCCGTCGCCCAGTCGATGCGCGCGCCCGCCTCGATCGCCTCGCGCTTGGCCTTGAACAGGCGCGCGAGCTTGGGATGGAGATGGAAGGAACGGGGCGTCTCGATGAGCTTGAGGCCGACCTCGCGCAGCTTCTCCTTGGCGACCGCGGTGTCGCCGCGCCGGGCCTCGCCGCGGGCGACCTCGAACCCCGTCCACGAGCCTTCGAGCCAGGCCGCCTTGTTGGGACGGTAAGCGTTGGCCGTCGTGAACGAATCCTCGAGCGTGCGGTGATAATCCGCGACCATCTTGTCGGCGTCCTCGCCTGCGACCACGCCCTCTTCCGCCAGCTTGCCGGCGTAGATTTCGCGCGTGGTCGGGCGCCCCGAGATGGTCCGGTACATGATGGGCTGGGTGAAGGCCGGCTCGTCGCTTTCGTTGTGGCCGAAGCGGCGGTAGCAGAACATGTCCACCACCACGTCCTTCTTGAAGCGCTGGCGGAACTCGGCGGCGAGACCCGCCACATACACGACCGCCTCGGGATCGTCGCCGTTGACGTGGAAGATCGGCGCCTGGATGCCCTTGGCCAGATCGGAGCAATAGGGCGAGGAGCGCGAGTAGCTGGGGCTGGTGGTGAAGCCGATCTGGTTGTTGACGATGAAATGGATGGTGCCGCCGATGCGGTAGCCCTTGAGCTCCGAAAGGTCGAAGGTCTCCGCGACCAGCCCCTGGCCGGCGAAGGCGGCGTCGCCGTGAAGCAGCAGGCCCATCACCTTGTCGCGCGAGTCTGCCGAGCCGTTGCGCGCGTTGCGGTGGGTCTGCTTGGCGCGGACCTTTCCGAGCACCACCGGGTCCACCGCCTCGAGATGCGACGGGTTGGCGGTGAGCGAGAGATGGACCGTCCGGCCGTCCACGGTGCGGTCGGTCGAGGTCCCGAGATGGTATTTGACGTCGCCCGAGCCTTGCACGTCGTCGGGGAAGGCGGCGCCGCCCCGGAACTCCGAGAAGATCGCGGCGAAGGGCTTGCCCATGAAATTGGCGAGCACGTTGATGCGGCCGCGGTGCGACATGCCGATGACGAGCTCTTCGACCCCGAGCCCGGCGCTGCAGACCAGGATCTGCTCCAGCGCGGGGATCATCGATTCGCCGCCGTCCAGCCCGAAGCGCTTGGTGCCCGTGAACTTGCGGTCGAGGAAGCGCTCGAAGGTTTCGGCGGCGGTCAGTCCGGCGAGGATCGCGCGCTTGTTCTCGGACAAGACGGCGGGCGCGCCCTCGGTGTCCTCGATCCGGTGCTGGATCCAGCTCTTCTGGTCCGCGTCCTGGATGTGCATGAACTCGACGCCGACGGTGCCGCAGTAGGTCTTGCGCACCTTGGCCAGCACTTCGCGCAGCGTCGCCGATTCGAGGCCCAGCACGTTGCCGAGATAGATCTCGCGGTCGTAGTCGGCTTCCGTGAAGCCGTAGGATTCGGGCTGAAGCTCGGAATGGCGGCCGCGCTGCTCGAGGCCGAGCGGATCGAGGTTGGCCATGAGATGGCCGCGCACCCGGTAGGCGCGGACCATCATGATCGCGCGCAGCGAATCGCGGCAGGCGGCGCGGATACGCTCCGCCTCGGTGCCGGAGGGCGCGGGCGCGGCGGCCGCCGCGCCGTTGGCGCCGATTACCCGGGTCGTGCGCGGGGCCCAGCTCGCGCCCTTGAGGTCGCGCAGCAACAGCGCCGCGTCGTCGCCGAGCGAGGCGAAGTAGGCCGCCCAGCTCGGATCGACCGAGCCGGGGTCCTCGAGATAGCGCAGATAGAGCTCGGCGACGAAGACGGCGTTGGCGCCGAGCTGGAGGGGATCTTGGATGGCGTGGCGTTCCATGGACCGTCCGGAGGGTTCGGTCCGCGCCGTCGTGGCCGGGCCATCCCCCGCTTTTACCGCAGACATGGTTAATATGTTGTTGCGGCGAGGGTGGATTTCAAAGTCCCAGAGAAATCGCCTGCTGCGGCCGATAGCGCCGGAAAATCCCTATTTTTTCAACTTCTTGGCCAAAAGCGGGGCGGTTTCGCCGGGGGTCTTGGCGACCGCGATTCCGGCCGATTTGAGGGCTTCGATCTTGTCCTCGGCGCGGCCCTTGCCGCCGGCGACGATGGCGCCGGCATGGCCCATGCGCCGGCCGGGCGGCGCCGTGCGCCCGGCGATGAAGGCGACGACCGGCTTTTTGGTCTTCGCGGACCTCAGGAACGCCGCCGCCTCTTCCTCGGCGGTGCCGCCGATCTCGCCGATCAGGACGATGCCCTCGGTCTGCTTGTCGGCGAGGAAAAGCTCGAGACAGTCGATGAAGCTCGTGCCGTTCACCGGGTCCCCGCCGATGCCGATGCAGGTGGACTGGCCGAGTCCCGCGGCGGTGGTGTAGGCGACCGCCTCGTAAGTGAGGGTTCCCGAGCGCGAGACGATGCCGACCTTGCCCGGCTTGTGGATGTGGCCGGGCATGATCCCGATCTTGCATTGGCCCGGCGTGATGATGCCCGGGCAGTTGGGGCCGATGAGGCGCGTCGCCGAGCCCGCGAGCGCGCGTTTGACCCGCACCATGTCGAGAACCGGGATCCCTTCGGTGATGCAGACGGCGAGCGGCACGCGGGCGTCGATCGCCTCGAGGATCGCGTCGGCCGCGAACGGCGGCGGCACGTAGATGACGCTCGCGTCCGCCCCGGTCTTCTCGACCGCTTCCGCGACCGTGTCGAAGACCGGAAGGCCGAGATGGCGCCCGCCGCCCTTGCCCGGCGTGACGCCGCCGACCATGCGGGTGCCGTAGGCGATCGCCTGCTCGGAGTGGAACGTGCCCTGGGCGCCGGTGAAGCCCTGGCACAGCACTTTCGTCTTGGCGTTGACGAGAACGGCCATCAGGCGGCTGCCTTGACCGCCTTGACGATCTTGCGGGCGGCGTCTTCCAGGCTGTCGGACGAGGTGATCTTGAGGCCCGACTTGGCGAGAATCTCCTTGCCCAGATCCACGTTCGTGCCTTCCAGCCGCACGACCAGCGGGACCACGAGGTTCACCTCGCGCACGGCGGCGACGATGCCTTCGGCGATCACGTCGCAGCGCATGATGCCGCCGAAGATGTTCACCATGATTCCTTCCACCTTCGGGTCGCGGACGATCAGCTTGAAAGCGGTGGCGACCCGCTCGCGCGTCGCCCCGCCGCCGACGTCGAGGAAATTGGCGGGCTCGCCGCCCGCCATCTTGATCGTGTCCATCGTCGCCATGGCGAGCCCGGCGCCGTTGACCATGCAGCCGATGTTGCCGTCGAGCCGCACGTAATTGAGGCCGTTGCGCGAGGCCTCGGCCTCGGTGGCGTCCTCTTCGTCCTCGTCGCGGAGCTCTTCGATGTCCTTGTGGCGGAACAGCGCGTTGTCGTCGAAGTTCATCTTCGCGTCCAGCGCCAGCACGCGCCCGTCCGCGGTCACGACCAGGGGATTGATCTCGATCAGGCTCGCGTCGAGCGCGACAAAGGCGCGGTACAGCCCCGCGATCAGCTCGGCGGCCGCGGCGGCCGCGTTGCCCGAAAGGCCCAACCCGTACACGACCTTGCGGGCGTGGAAAGGCTGGATCCCGGTGGCCGGATCGACCGCGACCTTGATCAGGCTCTTGGGATCCTTCGCCGCCACTTCCTCGATGTCCATGCCCCCGGCCTGGGACGCGAGGACGGTGACGCGCGAGGTGGCGCGGTCCAGGAGCACGCTGGCGTAGAGCTCGCGGGCGACGGCGCAGCCCTCCTCGACGTAGACGCGCTTGACCTCCTTGCCGGCCGGTCCCGTCTGCTTGGTGACGAGGGTGGCGCCGAGGAGCGCCTTCGCCGCCTCGCGGACCTCGGCCGTCGATTTGGCGGGGCGGATGCCGCCCGCCTTGCCGCGGCCGCCGGCGTGGATCTGCGCCTTCACGACCCAGAGCTTGCCGCCCAGGCCTTTCGCCGCCTTTTCCGCCTCGGACGGCGTGTAGGCGACGCCGCCGCGCGGCACCGCCACGCCGAATCGCGCGAGAAGCTGCTTGGCCTGATACTCGTGGATGTTCATCGATACCGGGGCGTGTCGGCGAGGCGTCCTAGAAGAAACCGAAACGCCGCGGGACGCAAGCCCCGCGGCGTTCGATTTGTCGGCCCGACGGCTTTTTCGCGCCTACGCGGTTTCGTACCGGAACGTGAGCTTGAGTTCGCCCGCCAGAGTCACGATGTCGGCCAGGCACGCGGGCGCCTTCTCCTCGCGCAGCGAGATCGCGAAGCGCGAGATGTACTGCTTGCCCGAGGCGCCCATCAGGCGCTCGGCGTTCATGCGCACGACGTTGGCGCCGTGCGCGTCGAGAATCTTGGTGATCTTCGCGACCAGGCCGGGACGGTCGCCGCCCGAAAGGATGATGCGGTGGGTGATGCGGCTGGACGGCCCCAGCATCGCCTTGAGCTGGAACGGCGTCAGTTTGATTTCGCCGCCCTGGACCTCGGGCAGGGCCTTCATCTCCTTCTCGAGCTTGTCGAGGCTGAGGTCCTTGGGGACTTCGCAGATGAGCGTCATTTCCGCGGCTTCGCCGAGCGCGGCGAAGGTCACGTCGCCGAGATCGCCGCCGAGGTCGAAGACGAGGCCCGTGATCTTGGCGATCAGCCCGGCCCGGTCGGGCCCGATATAGGAAATCAGCGCATTCTCGGCCATGGCACCCTCGATCTCCGTTATGCGCGCGCGGCGCGCGCTCAGCCCTTCATCGCCTTCTGGATCGCCGCGCCGATCTCGACGATAGTCTCGGCGACCACCACGCCGGCGCTGCGCAGGGCGTCTTTCTTGGCGGCGGCGGTTTCCTTGCCGCTCGAGACGATGGCGCCGGCATGGCCCATGCGGCGCCCGGGCGGCGCCGCCGCGCCGGCGATGAAGGCCGCAACCGGCTTCTTTTTCGTCTTCCACGACTTGATGAACTCGGCGGCCTGGATCTCGGCGGTGCCGCCGATCTCGCCGATCATCACGATGCCGTCCGTCTCCGGGTCGTCGAGGAAGAGCTGGAGCGCCTCCACGAAATTCGTGCCGTTCACGGGATCGCCGCCGATGCCGATGATCGTGGACTGGCCCAGGCCGGCGGTCTGCACCGCGGTCTCGTAGCTCAGCGTTCCCGAGCGCGACACCACGCCGATCCTTCCCGGCGTGTGGATGTAGCCGGGCATGATGCCGATCTTGCCGATGCCCGGGGAAATGACGCCCGGGCAGTTGGGTCCGACGAGGCGCGTCTTGCGGCCGTTCATGTCGCGCTTCACGCGCTGCATGTCACGCACCGGGATCCCGTCCGTGATGCACACGACGAGCTCGAGGCCGGCGTCCACCGCCTCGAGAATGGCGTCGGCCGCGAACGGCGGCGGGACGTAGATGCCGCTCGCCGTCGCGCCGGTCTTGGCCACCGCTTCGGCGACCGTGTTGAAGACGGGAAGGCCGAGGTGGGTGGTGCCGCCTTTGTCCGGCGTGACGCCGCCCACCATCTTGGTCCCGTATTTGATCGCCTGCTCGGAATGGAAGGTGCCCTGGGCCCCGGTGAAGCCCTGGCAAAGGATCTTGGCGTCCGGGGTGATGAGGACGGCCATCAGGCGGCCCTCTTCACGGCTTCGACGATGTGCTGGGCGGCCTCGTCCATGGACCCGCAAGGCTCGATCGGCAGCCCCGACTTCTCCAGGATCTCGCGCCCGAGATCGACATTCGTCCCTTCGAGGCGAACCACCAGCGGCTTGTTCAAGCCGACCTCGCGGGCGGCGGAAACCAGCCCTTCAGCGATCGAGTTGCAACGCATCATGCCGCCGAAGATGTTGAGCAGGATGCCCTTCACGTCGGTATCGGAATAGATGAGCTTGAAGGCGGCGGCCACGCGCTCGGGCGTCGCCGCGCCGGCGACGTCCAGAAAGTTCGCGGCGTCGCCGCCGTAGTGCTTGAGGATGTCCATGGTGGCCATGGAGAGCCCGGCACCGTTCACCATGAGCCCGATGTTCCCGGGGAGCTTGACGTAGTTGAGATCGTGGCGCGCGGCCTCGAGCTCGAGCGGGTCGATCTCGTCGTTGTCGCGCAGCTCCTCGATGTCGCGGTGGCGGAAGAGCGAGTTGTCGTCGAAGCTCATCTTGCAGTCGAGCGCCATCACCCCGCCGTTATTGGTGATGACCAGCGGATTGATCTCGAGAAGCGAGGCGTCGAGGTCGTAGTACGCCCGGTACGTGCTCTGGAAAAGCCTTTGGGCGGCGCGGCCCGTCTTGCCCTTGAGCCCGAGCGCGTAGGAAAGGCTCCGGGCGTGATGGGGCTGCAGGTTTGCGCCCGGGCCGAGCCGGACCTTGAGGATCTTGTCGGGCGTATTGGCCGCGACCTCTTCGATGTCCATGCCGCCCTCGGTCGAGGCGATGACGGTGATGCCCGCGGTTTCGCGGTCGTTCAGGATCGAGAAATAGAGCTCCTTCTCGTAGGCGACGCCCGCCTCGATGTAGACGCGGTGGACGGGCCGGCCTTCGGGGCCCGTCTGGTGGGTGACGAGGCGCATGTTGAACATCTTGTCGGCCGCCGCGATCGCCTCGTCGACCGAATGGACGATCTTGACGCCGCCCGCCTTGCCGCGGCCGCCGGCGTGGATCTGCGCCTTGACGACCATGACGTCCTCGTCGAGCCACTTGGCGACGTTCTCGGCCTCGTGGGCCTTGTAGGCGATGTCGCCCACCGGCACCGGAACGTTGTATTTGCCGAGCAGCTGCTTCGCTTGGTATTCGTGAATGTCCATTGATTCCGCTCACATGAAACGGGTGCGGCCCGCGCCGCCCCGGCCTTCCCCCCGGCGAACAAGGCCCGCATTAATAGCCATGCGACCGGCCGTGCGCAACCGTTCCGATTCCCACTCCAGCGCGGCGACCGCCGACCCTCTCACCACCGTTCCCTCCCCTTGAAACCCGCCTATTTGCGGGCCTTGCCGCCTTTGCTTCCGGATTTTCCAGCGGCCGGCTTGGCGCCCTTGCCCTTGGCCAGAACCCGCGCCGCGACGTCGACCAGGCCGCGCACGCCCGCCACCGACTTGTCGAACATGGCGCGTTCCTTGGCGTTCAGGGCGATCTCGACGACCCGCTCGACGCCGCCCGCGCCGATCACCGCCGGCACGCCGACGTAAAGGTCGCGGACCCCGTACTGGCCGCTCAACCACACCGCGCAGGGCAGCACCCGCTTCTTGTCGCGCAGGTACGACTCGGCCATCTCAATCGCGGCGGTGGCCGGCGCATAGAAGGCCGAGCCGGTCTTGAGCAGGCCGACGATCTCGCCCCCGCCGAAGCGGGTGCGCGTGACGATGGCGTCGATCCTTTTCTGGGTGCTCCAGCCCATCTTGATCGCGTCGGGAAGCGGAATGCCGGCGACGCTGGAATAGCGCACCAGCGGCACCATGGTGTCGCCGTGCCCGCCCAGGACGAAGGCGCTGACATCCTCGACCGAAACCTTGAACTCCTCGGCGAGGAAACAGCGGAAGCGGGCGGTGTCGAGCACGCCCGCCATGCCGGCCACCATGTTGCGCGGCAGGCCGCTTTTCTCGCGCAGCACCCACACCATGGCGTCCAGCGGGTTGGTCACGCAAATGACGAAGGCGCCGGGGCAATATTTCCGGATCCCCTCCCCGACCGCGGCCATGACCTTGGCGTTGACCTCGATCAGGTCGTCGCGGCTCATCCCCGGCTTGCGCGGGATGCCGGCGGTCACGATGACGACGTCGGCGCCCTTGAGCGCGCCGTAGTCGTTGGCGCCGACGAAGCGGGCGTCGAAGCCGACGATGGGCGAGGACTGGACGAGGTCGAGGGCCTTGCCCTGGGGCACGCCCTCGATGATGTCGAACAGCACGACATCGCCGAGCTCCTTGAGCCCGGCGAGATGGGCGAGCGTTCCGCCGATGTTCCCGGCGCCGACGAGGGCGATCTTGTTGCGCGCCACATCATCCTCCCTTTGTGCACCTGCTAACGGCTTGCGCCGCCGGGTCTTTGCCCAGTTAGGGTGCTTCAAGCTAAGTAACGTGAATCCCGGACCAGGGCAAGGAGAGAGCCGCGGGCGGTCAGCCGCCGGGGGCGTAATCGAGGCCGATGTCCACCGCCGGCGCCGATTGGGTGATGCGCCCGACCGAGACGTAATCCACCCCGGTTTCGGCGATCGCGCGAACCGTCTCCAGCGTCACCCCGCCCGAGGCTTCGGTGGTGGCCCGTCCCCGGGCGAGCGCCACCGCCTGGCGCAGGCTGTCGAGGTCCATGTTGTCGAGCAGCAGATGCGGCGCCTCCGCCTCGAGGGCCTCGGTCACCTGCGCCAAATTGTCGCATTCGACCTCGATGTCGGCCAGCCCCCGGGCCTGGGCGGCCGTCACCGCTTCCTTGATGCCGCCACAGATCGCGACGTGGTTGTCCTTGATCAGGACCCCGTCGTGGAGACCGAAGCGGTGATTGCGGGCGCCGCCGACCGAGGTCGCGTATTTGGCAAGCACACGCAGGCCCGGCACCGTCTTGCGTGTATCGAGGATGATCGCCCCGGTTCCGGCCACGCCCTCCACGAAGGTGCGGGTCAGGGTGGCGATGCCCGACAGATGCTGGACGATGTTGAGCGCGGTGCGCTCGGCGGTGAGCAGCGCCCGGGCCGGCCCGGCGACGCGCGCGAGCACGGTGGCCGCCTGCGCGCGCTCGCCGTCGCGCACCAGGGCCTCGGTCATGCCATCGGGGGCGAGACGCTGGAAGACGCCGAGCGCGATGTCGAGGCCCGCGACAACCAGGGATTCGCGGGCCCGCATCTCGGCGCGAAGCCGGGCGTCCTGGGGGATGACGGCGGTCGTCGTGATGTCGCCGGCGCCGACGTCCTCGGCGAGCGCCCGGTCGATGAAATTCTCGATCTCGCTGCCGCTCAGCACCATGCCCCCGGCCCCTGGCGCATCTCCCGCGGCGGCAGCCGCGAGGATCAATGCGTGGCGATGATAGCGCGGGGGCCGGGCGGGGTCACGCGGCCCCGGCCAGCTTGGGCGCGGGACGCGGCGACATTTCCAGCATGCGCTGGAGCGGCTTGAGCGCGGCGCGCCGCAGCGCCTCGTCCATCTCGATGGCGGGCGCCCTGTCGGCCAGGCACAGATAGAGCTTCTCCATCGTGTTGAGCGCCATGAAGGGGCAGGCGTTGCAGGAGCAGCTTTCGTCCATGCCGGGCGCCGCGATGAACCGCTTGTGCGGCACCTTCTTCTGCATCTGATGGATGATGTGCGGCTCGGTCGCGATGATGAATTCGTTTTCCGGCGTCTCGCTCACGTATTTGATGAGCGACGAGGTGGAGCCGACGTGGTCGGCCATGCGCAGGATCGCCTCCGGGCATTCGGGATGGGCGGCGAGCTTCGCTTCCGGATGGCGCATGCGCAGCTTCACCAGCTCCCGCTCGGAGAACTGCTCGTGCACCACGCAGGTGCCCGGCCACAGCACCATGTCGCGCCCCGTCTTGCGGGCGAGATAGGCGCCAAGGTGGCGGTCGGGCGCGAACAGGATCGGCTTGTCCTCGGGGATCTGGCGGATGATCGCCTCGGCGTTGGACGAGGTCACGATGATGTCGGAGAGCGCCTTCACCTCGGCCGAGCAGTTGATGTAGGTGAGCGAGACATGCCCGGGATGCTTCGCGCGCCAGGCCCGGAAGGCGTCCGGCGGGCAGGACGATTCGAGCGAGCAGCCGGCGTCCATGTCGGGAAGCAGGACGGTGCGCTCCGGGCTCAGGATCTTCGCGACCTCCGCCATGAAGCGCACGCCGCAGAACACGATCACGTCGGCCCGCGTCTCCGCCGCCCGGCGCGAGAGGTCGAGGGAATCGCCGACGAAATCGGCGACGTCCTGGATCTCGCCGTCCTGGTAGTAGTGGGCGAGGATGACCGCGTTGCGCTCGCGCTTAAGCCTTTCGATCTCGGCCTCGAGGTCGAGACAGGGATCGAGCGCGCGGACCTTCGCCGCCAGGGGGCTCTCGTACAAAACGGTCTCGACCATCTTTTCGCTCTCCGTGCAGGCCGGTACGCGCCTACCAGGATCTTGATCCGTTACTCCGAATCAAGGGTGGGCGCCAGCGGATTTCAATGGCCGGACAGCCGTTTGCCCCCTATTCGGGTGGGGATTTCCGCCCCCTGGCGCGGCTCGGTCCGGGCGCCTATCTTGGCCCCGGCGCCACCAACGGGAGGAAGGCCATGAAGGAGGACGTCTTCAACATGGAGACCCGCAAGTTCCTCAAGACGCTCGGCGTGACCTCGCAGCGCGAGATCGAGCGCGCGGTCGAGGCGGCCATCGCCTCGGGCAAGATCAAGGGAAACGAGAAGCTGCGCGCGCGGGCGATCCTCACCATCGAGCAGATCGGGCTTTCGCACACCGTCGAGGACGACATCGCGCTCGAATAGGCGCGGATCAGGGAAGGCGCAGGAGGACGGGAAGCAGCCCGGCTTCGTGGCCCCACGCGATCAGCTCGAGAAGCGGGAAGGCGAGCAGGAACACGGACGAGTCGCGAAGCGTGATCAGGAGAAAATGCGGCTTGACCGCGATCTCCGGCGCGTCGCGCCAGAGCGAAAAATCGGGAATCCAGCGCGGCACCCGGGCCACGTAAGCGGCGAATTTCTCGCCGAAGCCGGAGGCCAGGAAGGCCTCCTCGCGCGCCACCACCACCCGGTAATAGACCGCGAACAGGACCGCGAGCAGGGCCAGGAAGCTCACGGTCCCGCTCGCGAAGCCGATGCCGAGGACGCCGATGAAGCTGAAGACGTAGAGCGGGTTGCGGACCACCGAATAGGGGCCGAGCGCGATCAGCTCGTAGTTCTTGCGGCCGCCGATGTAGGCCGAGCACCAGGCGCGGCCGAGCACGCACACCAGCAGCGTGAAGTAGCCGATCCACTGATAGAGCTCGTTGAGCGCGCGCGCCGAGGCCCAGCTGCTCTCGGTCACGAGCAGCAGCAGCGCGAGCGGGATCGCCGCCATCCAGGTGTGGCGCCGGCGCGCTTTCAGCAATCGGGGGCGTGCGCTGGAGCTGGTCGCATTCATGACGGAAGCCTGCGGAACCGCGTTCCCGCACCGGGCCGGGCCGCTCATTCGCGGCTTGCGATCGCCTTCTTGATCTCGGCGATCGCCTTCGCCGGATTGAGGCCCTTGGGACAGGTGCGCGTGCAGTTCATGATGGTGTGGCAGCGGTAGAGCTTGAAGGTGTCGTCGAGCGCCGAGACGCGCTCGTCGGTCGCCTCGTCGCGCGAATCCACGATCCAGCGATAGGCCTGGAGCAGAATCGCGGGGCCCAGATAGCGGTCGCCGTTCCACCAGTAGCTGGGGCAGGCGGTGGAACAGCAGGCGCACAGGATGCAGTCGGAAGGGCCGTCGAGCCGCGCCCGGTCCTCGGGCGACTGGCGGCGCTCGCGGTCGGCGGGGGCCGGCAGCGGCGCCTTCATCCACGGCTCGATCGAGGCGTATTGGCGGTAGAACTGGGTGAGGTCCGGGACCAGGTCCTTGACGACCGGCATGTGCGGCAGCGGATAGACGCAGACCGTGCCCTTGACCTCGCGGATCGGCTTCAGGCAGGCGAGCGTGTTGGTGCCGTCGATGTTCATGGCGCACGAGCCGCAGATCCCCTCGCGGCAGGAGCGGCGCAGCGTGAGCGTCGAATCGACCTCGTTCTTGATCTTGAGGAGGCCGTCCAGGACCATCGGCCCGCAGGCGGCGAGGTCCACCTCGAAGGAGTCGACGCGCGGGTTCTCGCCCGTATCGGGATCGAAGCGGTAGATCTCGAACGTCTTGGCTTTGCGCGCGCCGGCCGGCGCCTTGTGGCTCCGGCCGCGCGTGACGCGGGAATTCTTGGGCAGAGCGAATTCGACCATTCCGTTCCCCGTTCTCTTCCGCCTAATAGACCCGCGGCTTGGGCGGGAAGGCCGGCACGTCGTTCGACAGCGGCTTCAGGCAGACCGGGCGATAATCGATCGCCGGCTTTCCGTCCTCGCCCATCGAAACCAGCGTGTGCTTGAGCCAGTTCTCGTCGTCGCGCTCGGGGTAGTCCTCGCGCGCGTGCGCGCCGCGGCTCTCGGTGCGGTTCGCCGCCGAGTGCATGCTGACCACCGCCTGATAGAGCAGGTTGTCGAGCTCGAGGGTTTCCGCCAGATCGCTGTTCCAGATCAGCGAGCGGTCGGAGACCTTCAGGTCGCCGCGCTTGGCCCAGGTCTCGGCGAGGCGGCGCTTGCCCTGCTCGAGCGACTCGGCGGTGCGGAACACCGCGCAGTCCTGCTGCATGGTCTTCTGCATCTCGAGGCGGAGCGCGGCGGTCGCCGTCTTGCCCTGGGCTTGGCGGAACCTGTCGAGCCGCGACAGCGCCAGATCGGCGGCGTCCTTGGAAAGCGGCCGCGGGCGTTCCCCGGGCGTCAGAATCTCGGCGCAGCGCAGCGCCGCCGCCCGCCCGAACACGACGAGATCGAGGAGCGAGTTGGAGCCCAGCCGGTTCGCCCCGTGGACCGAGACGCAGGCCGCCTCGCCGACGGCCATCAGGCCCGGCACCGTCCCGATCTCGCCGTTCCGGCGCGCCAGCACCTCGGCGTGCCGGTTGGTCGGGATGCCGCCCATGTTGTAGTGCGCGGTGGGGATGACCGGGATCGGCTCCTTGGTCACGTCGACGCCGGCGAAGATGCGCGAGGATTCGGCGATCCCGGGCAGGCGCTCGTGGATGATCTTGGGGTCGAGGTGCTCCAGGTGAAGGTAGGCGTGGTCTTTCTCGGGTCCGCAGCCGCGGCCCTCGCGCACCTCGATGGTGATCGAGCGGCTGACCACGTCGCGCGACGCCAGGTCCTTGGCGTGGGGCGCGTAGCGCGGCATGAACCGCTCGTCCTCCGAATTGGTGAGATAGCCGCCCTCGCCGCGCGCGCCCTCGGTGATCAGGATGCCGACGCCGTAGACGCCGGTCGGGTGGAACTGGATGAACTCCATGTCCTGCAGGGGGAGCCCCGCGCGCAGCGCCATGGCGTTGCCGTCGCCGGTGCAGATGTGGGCCGAGGTGCAGGAGAAATACGTGCGCCCGTAGCCGCCGGTGGCGAGCACCGTCATCTGGGCGTTGAAGCGGTGGATGCTGCCGTCCGCGAGATTCCAGGCGACCACGCCGCGGCAGGCGCCGCCTTCCATGATCAGGTCGATCGCGAAATATTCGATGAAGAACGCGACCTCGTGCTTCAGGGACTGCTGATAGAGCGTGTGCAGGATCGCGTGGCCGGTGCGGTCGGCGGCCGCGCAGGTACGCTGCGCCGTGCCTTCGCCGTAATGGGTCGTCATGCCGCCGAACGCGCGCTGGTAGATCTTCCCGTCGGGGGTCCGCGAGAAGGGAACGCCGTAGTGCTCGAGCTCGATCACCGCCGGCACCGCCTCGCGGCACATGTATTCGATGGCATCCTGGTCGCCGAGCCAGTCCGACCCCTTGATGGTGTCGTACATGTGCCAGCGCCAGTCGTCCTCGCCCATGTTGCCGAGCGCCGCCGAGATCCCGCCCTGGGCCGCGACCGTGTGGCTGCGGGTGGGGAACACCTTGCTGATGCAGCAGGTCTTGAGGCCCGCGGCACCCATGCCGAAGGCGGCGCGCAGGCCCGCGCCGCCCGCCCCGACCACCACGACGTCGCAGTCGTGATCGACGATCTCGTAAGCCTTGCTCATGCCCCTATCCGACGAAAGCGATGCGCAGCACCGCGAACACGCCCGCCGCCGCCAGCGTCGTGCCGGCAAGCCGCACGAACACGATGCCGGCCAGCCGCGCGCACGCGCCCGGCACGTAATCCACGATCACCTCCTCGACGCCGAGGACGGCGTGATACAGGCCGGCGCCGATGGTGAGAATCATGAGGACCGCGGGAACCGGAGCCGACAGCCACGCGGCGAGGGCGGCGCGGTCCGCCCCGGCGTGCGCCACGATCGCGGCCGCGAACCAGACCGAAAGAGGGATGAGCGCGATCGCCGTCAGGCGCTGCACCCACCAGTGGCGAAAGCCGTGCGCGCCTTTGGCGCCGGGCCGGCGCGCCGCTCTCATGGCCAAACCAGGGGACAGGCCCAGGCCAGCGCCGTGAGGAGGAACGCCGCCGCGACCACGATCCAGCCCGTGGCGTAGGTCGTCTTGATGTCGAAGCCGAAGCCGGTGTCCCAGAGCAGATGCCGGATCCCGTTCACCAGATGGTAGAAGAGCGAAAAGGTCGATCCCAGCAGGAAGAGCCTGCCCAGAATGGACCCGAAGAATCCCTGGACGGCGGCGAAGGGCGAATCGCCCAACGCCGCCGCGAACAGCCAGACGACCAGGACGACCGCGCCGAGCGTGAGGAACAGGCCGGTCGCCCGATGAAGGATCGAGAGAACCGAGGTGAGCTGCCAGCGATAGATTTGCAGATGCGGGGAAAGGGGTCGGTTTGCGCTCGACATGGACGCCTCGGATATCGGTCTGGGACGCGTCGGCGCGTTTTCCGATCCGGACGTACCGCTCGCAGTCCCTGTTTAACGGCGCGCATTTTTTAAGTCAACGCCGCGTGCCGCGCGCGCCGCCGGAGCCGGCCGCCAGGGCCAAAGGCGCCGTCCCGGCGGTCCGAATCGCGTAGTAGGGATCGGGTGCGGCGACCCCCCAAATCTGGATCAAGAACGGCGGCCGCACAGGATCGGCGCAAATTACCGGGACAACGGTGTGGATAAGTTGTGGGCGGTTTGTGAATTTATTCAATATTTATGCACAAGAATTTCTTCGATTACTTGCCTTCATTGTTGCGCGGCGGGGCGAATCGCGCGACCATTGCCATGGCACTTGGGAGCGGTCGGACATGCGGCCGATCCTGCCGCGGAGGCGTTCGCGCCTTCGCGCGGCGCGGAAGCCGGTCCGGGGAGCGATCCTTCGGGCAATTGGCGACGTGCCCTGTGTCGGCGCTTGGCTGGACCTTCGGGCGAGGCCGGGAGCCGTGAACGGCGCCGCGGCGGAATCCCCGCTTCGGCCCGCGCGTGTCTTCGACGGCCGCTTTGGTACTCCGGCGCGGCCGCCGGGCACGATGGCGGCGGTCCTTCCCGGGCCCGCCGCACCGCCGCGGAGCCGGCCCTTGTTCGGAAGGGCCGGTGACGGGACGGGGTGGGTTGGGCAGGGGTGACGGCGTCGGCTCCGCGGGGCGGCGATCCGTTCGGATCGTCTCCATCCCGCTGCGGGCGGTGTCCTCTGGGGCGCACGGCCCACGGCCGGGATGGTCGAGTTGCCCGTCCGCTTCAGGTGCCAGGAGCTGGGCCAGCTCCCGGAGGCGTCAGGTGGTGCCGGGTTCCCCGTTGCACTCCTGACGCCTCTTTCATTAGCAGATTGGCGCGCCGCCAACAACAACCTTTTGTGTTGCGGGACGGGCCGACACCCAACATCGGGGAAAAGGCGGGAAGGGGCGCGGCTCAGCGGCGCCGCGGCATGAGCACCGTGTAGTCGAGGTCGAGAACGACCGCCGGGTCGTATTCGCGCCGCCCTTCCTTGCCCTTGCGCTGGTACGGGAAGTCGGCGCAGGGGCGGTCCTTGGTCGCGACCGTGCGCAGGCGCAGCGCGCCGACGTCGTCGCGCCCCGGCAAGGGCGCCTTCTCGAGGATCTCGCTCCAGGCGTAGATGGTGTCGCCGGCGAAGCTCGGCGCGGTGTGGCGGCCGCCGTTGATGGCGGCGATGCGGAACGCGTTGGCGAGCCCGTTGAAGCTGTGCGCCCGGGCCAGCGAGATGATGTGCCCGCCGTAGACGATGCGGCGGCCGAAGCGCTCGTCCTTCTCGACGTGCTGGTTGAAATGGACCCGCGCCGTGTTCTGGTAGAGGCGGGTCGCCATCATGTGCTCCGCCTCCTCGAAGGTCATGCCGTCCAGGTGGTCGATCTTCTCGCCCGGCTCGTAGTCGTCCCACAGCGCCGGCGAGCCCGAAAGCGCGGTGTCGTAGCGGGACAAATCGAGCCCGTCGGGCACCGCCAGATCCGAGACCGGCACCCGCTCGGGAAGCTCGGGAATGACGGTTTCGGGCGCCGGAAGCGCCGTGTCGCGCTTGCGCACCATCACCCAGCGGAAATAGTCCAGCACCACCTCGTCGCGCTGGTTGAAGCCGGTCGAGCGGACGTAGACGATCCCGGTCTTGCCGTCGGAGTTCTCCTTCACGCCGATGACCTGGGAGCGCGAGCGCAGCGTGTCGCCGGCATAGACGGGAACGCCGAACCGGCATCCCGCATAGCCGAGGTTGGCGATGGCATTGAGCGAGATGTCCGGGACGGTCTTGCCGAGCACGAAATGGAAGGTGAGGAGATCGTCGAGCGGCGATTCCGGATATCCCAGCGAGCGCGCGAACTCGTCCGAGGAGTGCAGGACGAAGCGCGAGCCGGTGAGCGCGATGAAGAGCGCGGTGTCGCCCCGGCTGGCCGTGCGCGGCGTGGCGTGGACGATCTCCTGGCCCACCGAGAAGTCCTCGAAGAAATTCCCGACCACCGATTTCTTTGCGCCGCCGCTCATCGCTCCGTTTCCGAACTCCTCAGTTTCCAAGCGCCGCATGGAGCCCCGGCGCCGAGGGCGAAGCGGGCGAGAGAGTAGGAACAAACCGCCGCGTCTGGCAAGCCGCGCGGGGCGGGCTTGTGCGGCAACGGGCGGTGCGATACAGAACCACGGTCTCGCGGCAACGGGCGCCGCGCAGGGCGACAGCCGCGTGCCGCGGCAGGGAGCGGCGATGTTTCTCGAGGCGTTCCTCAAGGGGATCGCGGCCGGCCTTCTGATCGCGGCGCCGGTCGGCCCCGTCGGCGTGTTGTGCGTTCATCGCACGCTCGCCTGGGGGCGCCTCCACGGGCTGGTTTCGGGGCTGGGCGCCGCGGTGGCCGATGCGCTGTTCGCGACCGTGGTCGCCTTCGGCCTGGGCTTCGTCTCGGAATTCCTGCTGGCGCAGCAGACCTGGCTCCGGCTGGGCGGCGGATTGCTGCTGCTTGTGCTCGGGATCAAGAATTTGCTCTCCCAGTCGCCCGCCGCGGACGTCGCCGAGCCGCCTCGCAGCCTCGCCGGCGATTGCGCTTCGGCCTTCGCGCTCACCGCCACCAACCCGATCACGATCGTCTCCTTCCTCGGCGTCTTCGCCGCGCTCGGCGTGACGACCGGCGGCAGCCTGATCGAAGGCGACGCGCTGGTGCTCGGGGTGTTCTGCGGATCGGCCTTCTGGTGGCTGGCGCTTTCGGGCGGGGTCGCGTTGATGCGCCGGACGATCGAGGCGATCTATCTGCACTGGATGCACGTCGTGTCGGGCGTTCTGCTGCTCGTCTTCGGCATCGGCGTGCTGGCGACGCTGGCCTGGTGACGGCGACGGCCCGCCGCGCCCCGCGCGGCTCAAGCGGACAGATCGCGCTCCATCTCGGCGATGGCCTTGGCGAGAAGCAGCGTGCGCCGCGCGCCCTCGACATGCAGATTCTCGATCAGCTTGCCGTCTACGACCACGATGCCTTCGCCCCGCGCGTGCGCTTCCTTCGAGGCCTCGATGATCCGCCGGGACCATTCGATCTCCACGTCCGAAGGCGAGAACGCGGTGTTGGCGATCGCGATCGTGCGCGGATGGATCAGGGTCTTGCCGTCGAATCCGAACTCCGCGCCCTGGCGGCAGGCATGGGCGAGACCCTCCTCGTCCTCGAGGTCGAGGTGGACGCCGTCGATGATCGCGACGTCGCAGGCGCGCGCCGCCAGCAGGCACATCTCGAGGCTGGTCAGGAACGCCAGCCTCTCGCGGGTGTGCGTGGCGCCCAGGTTCTTGGCGAGATCGGAGGTGCCCATGACGATGCAGCGGATGCGGGCGCTGGCGCCGGCGATCTCCTCCGCGTGCAGGATGCCGCGCGGCGTCTCGACCATGCACCAGATCGCCATCGTCGCCGGCGCGCCGCTTTCGGCCATGATCGCCTCGGCCTGGCGCACCATGTCGCCGGATTCCACCTTGGGAAGCAGGATCGCGTCGGCGCCGGAGCTGGCCGCGGCGATGAGGTCGTCGTAGCCCCAGTGGGAATTGAGCCCGTTGACCCGGACCACCCGCTGGCGCCGTCCCGGCCCGCCGGCCCGGAGCGAAGCGCAGACGCGCGCGCGGGCCTCTTCCTTGACCGCGGGCGCCACCGCGTCCTCGAGATCGTAGATGAAGGCGTCGGCGGGAAGTCCGGGCGCCTTGGCGATCGCCCGCTCGTTGGAGCCGGGAACGTAAAGGACGCTGCGCAGGGCAAGGAAAGTTCGGGGCATGCGTTTCTCCGTCGTGGCATTGCGCGGCGCCGGCGATTCCATGATACGGATGGGGCGCGGCGCAGCCGGACTGGCCGCTATTGTGCAATGCAACAAACTGCTTTGCAATGCAGCGAATGAAGGAAAGGGGGCGCGATTCCCGTGGCGGCGCGGGCGCGGCGCTGGCCGCGCTGGCCGCCGCGGCCCTGCTGCTTGCCGTGGGCCGCGCGCAGGCCGCCGAGATGGTGTTCCAAAAGGAGACCGGCCCGGTGAAATCGTCCTGCCTGCGGGACAAGAAGTCGGACCACCTCGTCTGCGTGGTGGTCCTGGCCAAGCCGCCCTATCTCGGCTTCCAATTCGGATCCGAACGCGATTCCGAATCGATCGCCGTCACCGCGGGCGCGCGCCGCCTGCCCAACGAGCGGATCGAGATCCGGGTGGACAACAACATCCCCCACGACGTCTACGGCGACGGCTTCGTCGGCAAGGAAGCCGAGGCTCTGCTTTACGAGATCGAGAAGGGCCGGCGCGTCATCGTCAGCGTCGAATCCCGCGACGCGAAGGTGAAGGAGCGCGGCGTCTTCGACCTCACAGAGTTCAAGGCCGCGTTGCGCCAGGTTCAGGCGCTGCGCGCGCTCCACGAGGACGAGTGACCCGCCAAGGCCGGCGCGGGGAAAATCCTCGGCGGGATCGGAATCCCCGCGCAATCTTCTAGACTTCCCATGATCGTGTTAAAGAAATACGACAATTTTGTCGTCGTTTTATTGTGGGCTGAACAAAAATATCAAGACATACGCCCAACGATTTCTATAATGCGGCCATCGATTCTTTATGAAGAAAGGCCGCATGCTTCCCCACGTAAATCGCCGCCGCTACCGCGCCATCTGGATCTCCGACGTCCACCTGGGAACCCGGGGCTGCAAAGCGGAGCTTCTGCTGAGGTTCCTGCGCAGCCACGACTGCGAGACGCTCTACCTCGTGGGCGACATCATCGACTTCTGGCGCCTCAAGAAGGCGTGGTTCTGGGTGCAGAGCCACAACGACGTGATCCTCGAGGTTCTGCGCAAGGCGCGCAACGGCACCAAAATCGTCTACGTGCCCGGCAACCACGACGAGGGCGCGCGGGAGTATTGCGCGCTCGATTTCGCCAACATCAAGATCGTGCGCGAGCACGTCCACGAGACGGCGGACAAGCGCCGCTTCCTCGTCATCCACGGCGACGATTTCGACTGCGTCGTGAAATACGCCAAATGGCTGGCGCTGCTCGGCGACACCGCCTACCAGATCGCGCTTTCCGTCAACCACTGGTTCAACGAGGCACGCCGGCGCCTGGGCTATCCCTATTGGTCGCTGTCGGCCTATCTCAAGGGGATGGTGAAGGACGCGATCGAATTCATCGACAATTTCGAGCACGCGCTCGCCGAGGAGGCGCGCCGTCGCGGCTTCGACGGGGTCGTGTGCGGGCACATCCACCGCGCCGAAATCCGCCCGCTCCATGGCATCCTCTACTGCAACGCCGGCGACTGGGTCGAGAGCTGCACGGCGCTGACCGAGGACGAGCGCGGTTGCTTCCGGATCGTGCATTGGCCGACGGAGCTGGAGCGCGCGCCCGTTTACGCGGTCGCGAGCTGAGGCCGGCGATGCGCATACAGATCGTCACCGACGCCTGGCACCCGCAGATCAACGGCGTGGTGCGCACGCTCACCTACACCGCGGGCGAGCTGGAGCGGCTCGGCCATCGCGTCGGGCTCGTCACGCCCGACTTGTTCGCGACCGTCCCCTGCCCCGGCTATCCCGAGATCCGCCTATCGCTGGCGTGCCCCTCGGCCGTCGGCGAATGCCTGGACCGGTTCCGGCCCGAGGCCGTGCACATCGTGACCGAAGGCCCGCTCGGCATGGCCGCAAGGCTCTATTGCGGCGCCAACCACATCCCCTTCACCACCTCGTTCCACACTCGGTTCCCGGAATACATCCGGATGCGCTGGCGCCTGCCGGCGAGCTGGGGATACGCGGCATTGCGGCGCTTTCACGCGGGCGCCAAGCGCACGCTGGTCCCGACCGAGGGCCTGCGCGAGGAGCTTGCGGCGCTCGGCTTCGACAATCTCGCTTTGTGGGGGCACGGCGTCGACACCGCGCTGTTCCGGCCCCGGCCGAGCCAGGCCCTGGCCGGGCCGCGCCCGATCTGGCTCTACGTCGGGCGGATCGCGCCGGAGAAGAACATCGAGGCGTTCCTGGAGCTCGACCTTCCCGGCGTCAAATGCGTGGTGGGCGACGGGCCGTCGCTCCCCGAGCTGCGGCGGCGGTTCCCGGAGGCGCGCTATCTCGGCTGCAAGACGGGCGAGGACCTCGCGGAGATCTACGCGGCCGCGGACGTGCTCGTGTTCCCCAGCGTCACCGACACGTTCGGCAACGTGATTCTCGAGGCGCTGGCCGCGGGGACGCCGGTGGCGGCCTATCCCGTGCGGGGGCCCAAGGACATTCTGGAGGGATCGCCGGTGGGCGTGCTCGATACCGATCTCGGACGGGCGGCGCGCGCGGCGCTCGAGCTGGCGCCGTCGGCCTGCCGCGCCTTCGCCGAAAGATTGACGGTCGCGGCGAGCGCCGAGCAGTTCCTGAACAACCTGTGGCCGTCGGCGCGCTGGCGCAGCCTGGTGCAGGTTCCCGCCGCGTAACGGCGCGCCCTCAGGCCGCTTTCTTCATGCCTGCGGCCGCTCAGGCCGCTTTTTTCATATACGTGCGGATCAGCTCCTCGGCGATCTGGACGGCGTTGAGCGCCGCGCCCTTGCGCAGGTTGTCCGAGACCACCCACAGGGCGAGGCCGTGCGGCACCGTCTTGTCGGCGCGCAGCCGGCTGACATAGACCGCGTCCTCGCCGGCGCATTCGGCGGGCGTCACGTAGCCTTCGTCGGCGCGGTAGTCGACGACCGAGATGCCGGGCGCCGATTCCAGGGCCGCGCGCGCGTCCTCGACCGAAACCGGCTTCTCGAACTCGACGTTGATCGCCTCGCCGTGGCCGATGAACACCGGTACGCGCACGCAGGTGGCGATGAGCTTGATCCCGGGATCGAGAATCTTTCCCGTCTCGGCCGCCATCTTCCATTCTTCCTTGGTCGCGCCGTCCTCCATGAACACGTCGATGTGCGGGATCACGTTGAACGCGATCTGCTTGGTGAAGTTGTGGTGCGCCACCGGCTGGTTCATGTAGATGCCGCGGGTCTGTTCGAACAGCTCCTCCATCGCCTCCTTGCCCGCGCCCGAGACCGACTGGTAGGTGGCGACCACGACGCGCTTGATCTTCGCAAGGTCATGGAGCGGCTTCAGCGCCACCACCATCTGGATGGTGGAGCAGTTCGGGTTGGCGATGATGTTGCGCTTGGTGTAGCCGGCGATCGCCTTCGGGTTCACCTCGGGCACGACCAGCGGCACGTCCGGGTCCATCCGGAACTGCGAGGTGTTGTCGATGACGACGCAGCCGGCCTTGGCCGCGCGCGGGGCGTGAACCGCGGAGACCTTCGCGCCCGGCGAGAACAGGCCGATGTCCACGCCGCGAAAGTCGAAGCTGTCGAGATCCTTGATCTTGAGGACCTTGTCCTCGCCGAAGGACACTTCCGTCCCGGCCGAGCGCTCGGAGGCGAGCGCGATCACCTCGTCGGCCGGAAACGCGCGCTCGGCGAGCGTGGTCAGAATCTCGCGCCCGACCGCGCCCGTCGCGCCCGCAACCGCTATCCGATACCCCATGCTTCTCCTGCCTCGGCCGGGCCCCGCAGGCGTCGCGAATGCCCGGCGCCGTTTCTTTCCGGCGATGTTCTAGACCATATCCACCGATAAGATAAGCCCGGAGGCCGCCACAATCGACCCCCGGGCCGCGTTGCCCTCAGAACACCGCCCGGACCCGAAGATAGACCGAGCGGCCCGGCTCGTTGACCTGGACCTGCGTGGGATCGACGAGATTCGACTGGTTCAAGTGATAGGCGTAGGTCGCATCGAGAATGTTGGTGACGCCCATCCTGATCTCGAAGGGGCGCGCCAGGGCGAAGGCGCCGTAGAGATCGAACACCGCGTAGCCCGGGGTCTCCCGCACGTCGAGTCCGCTCCCCAGCGCCGGGTTGGCATCCACCCGGGTCTGCTTGGCGGCCGCGCGCATGCGCCCGCCGATCGTCCAGTCGTCGGCCTCGTAGGCGATGTCGAGAACACCCTCCAACGGCGGGATCTGGGCGAGCGGGCGGTCGGTGTCGAGGTTCTGCCCGTAGGTGTAGGCGAGCGTGCCCGCGAGGTGCCAATGCGCGAACGGCCGCAGATGCGCCTCGATCTCGCCGCCGGCGAGCAGCGCCGGGACGTTGCGGTAGATGGTGGCGCCGTTGCTCATCAGGATGCCCGGCTGGCCGCGGGCGGTGTCGCGCAGGATGAAATCCTCGACCCGGTCGCCGAAGAGCGCGACGGTCGCGGTCCAGGTTCCGCCGGCCGCCCTGACGCCGAGATCGAGCGCGTGATGCTTCTCCGGGGCGATGGCCGGATTGCCGACCCAGCTCGAAGCCATCATGTCGCTCGCCATGAACCGCTCGGTCGCGTCCGCCGTGCGGACGCTGCGGCTCAGCCCTCCGAAGACCGTGACGGCGCGCGTCAAATCGTGCTCCAGCCGGATCAGGCCGCCGACGTTGTCCTCGGTGGCCGTTTCGGCGCCGATGCCGTAATAGCTCCGGTACAGATCGTCCGCCGACCTTCCGGTGACCTCGGAGCGGACCCCGGCCGCGCCCGCATCCGCACGGACGCGGTCGTATCGCGCGCCGAGCTTGAGCCGCGAATCCACCGCCAGCTCCACGGTCGCCTCGGCGAAGACGCCGACCTGGCGCGTGTCCACGTCGGGCCAGATGGCCGATTGGAGCTGGTTCACCGCGAGCGCCTTCATGCCGCGGAAGCGCCGGCCGTCGCGGATGTTGTCGAGGGCGTCCATTCCGAAGGAAACCGCGACGCCGCCGAGCTCGGCGTCGGCGACCGCGCGTCCGCCGAAGGTGTCCGAATCGCTGTCGGCGCGCATCGCCATCCCGGAGAGCGGGCGCAGGCTGTAGTTGTCCATCAGATGGTCGACGCGGCTGGCATAGCCTTCGACGCGCAGCGCCTTGATCGGCCCGCCGCCGAAAGCGTGCCGCGCCTTGAAGCGGAACGCATCGGCGTTGGCACGCGGCGTGTCCATGCCGGCGCCGGCGAACAGCACGTCGCGGTCGCGGTTGCCGGTGACGCCGGCCTGGAACAGCGTGTCGCGGTCCGGCCGCCAGCCGACGCCGAAGTCGAGCGAGCGGGTCTCGAATGCGCTGCGCACCTCGGCGCCGGCGCCGTCGCGATAGTTCCCGGCGTCCTTCCAGGCGCCGATGCCGCGCACGAACCCGGGCTCGCCGCCGACGGCGGCGTCGGCGAAGGCGTCGCGGATGCGCCCGTTGGTTTCGTAGCCCGCCCCGGCGCGGCCCTTGATCCATTTGCCCGGGGCGAAGGCCGGAGGCTCGCGCTCGAACAGCACCGTCCCGCCGCTGCCGCCGGGCCCGTAGAGCACGCTTTGATAGCCCTTGACCACCGTCACCTTGTCGAAGGTCTCGACCGACACGTAGGCGGTGGGCGGGTCCATGCGGTTGGGACAGGCGCCGAACACGAAGGTGCCGTCGTTCAGGATGTTGAGCCGGTTCTGTTGCTGGCCACGGATTACCGGCTCGAGGCCGTGGCCGCCCATGCGCCCCGCGGAGACGCCGGGGACCGAGCGCAGGAATTCCCCGCCGTCGGCCGAAGGCGCGAGCCAGGGATCATCGGGCGAAAGAATGTCGGTCGTGGGCGGGCTGCGCCATTCCCCCTCGACGCGGACGGGCGGGACTTCGATAACGGCGTCCTCCGCCCGGGCGGGCCCGGCTTCCACTGCCAGGGCCAGGGACAGAAGGGACGCGGAAAAGGCAAGGCCAGCGCGCGGCACGGCGCGCGTCGCGGTGACGTTCATGATACTTCCCCTTCGGGTTGATCGTTTATCGGTCCTCGCCGCCGGAACCGGCCCCGCGAAGGGCCGGCCCGCCGGCGCGGGTGGGCGCGATCAGACCGGGAAGGGGGGACCTCTTGGCGGGAAGGGAGCGTGGGGCGCCGCAAGGCCAACCACGGAATCGTCCGCGCGCGCCAGCGGCGCCCGCACGGCCACGAAACGCGGCGCCGGAACCAGCCCCAGGAACGCGACGGGCGCGGCGGCATGAATGCAGTTGGGGCAGAGCGGGCAGGAATAAGGGGAGGAGTGCCGGGCCGGCTTGGGAACGCCCGGGTCCGCGGGCGCGGCGGCCGGGGCCGGGGCCAGCCCGTGGGCGGTGCAGATGGGGAACCCTTCGAAGGGAGACGCCTCGGCCGCCCGCGGCGCGGCCACCAAGCGCGCCGCCTCGAACAGCGGCGCGTAGGAATTGAAGAGCAGGGCGAAGAGGGCGAGCGCGGCCGCAACCGGGCGCCACGAAATGCTGGGCGCGCGGCGCCGGGTCATGGAAACCCGATGCCGCCCGCGAGACTTCCTCGGCGGGCGCTTTCCCGGCTCGTGCAACCCTTCCCCCTTGCTTGACGGGGGATCATAGCCGCCGCCATCCGCGCGGCGGCAGCGGCAGGATGTCGCAGGGTTGCGCCCGATCGCGACGCGGGCCGGAGGAAATCGCGGGATGAAAGGGGCCGCGAGGCGGCGGTCAGTGGCCGAGCTTGTCGAGCTCGCGCAGGATCGAATCGCCCATCACCGTGGTCGAAACCCGGGCCTTGCCGGGCTGCATAATGTCGGCGGTGCGCACACCCCCCTGCAGCACGTTGGTGACCGCGGTCTCGATGAGGCCCGCCCCGGCGCCGTCGTCGAAGGAATAGCGCAGCATCATCGCGAAGCTGAGCAGCGTCGCCAGCGGGTTGGCGATGTCGCGCCCGGCGATGTCGGGGGCGCTGCCGTGGACCGGCTCGTAGAGCGCCTTGCGCCGGCCCTGCTTGTCGGCGGCACCCAGCGAGGCCGAGGGCAGCATGCCGAGCGAGCCCGTGAGCATCGCCGCGCAGTCGGACAGCACGTCGCCGAACAGATTGTCCGTCACGATGACGTCGAACTGCTTGGGATTGCGGACGAGCTGCATCGCGCAGTTGTCGGCGTACATGTGCGAGAGATCGATGTCCGGATACTCCTTGTCGCGCACCCAGGTCACTTCCTCGCGCCACAGCAGGCCGCTTTCCATGACGTTGGACTTCTCGACCGAGGTCACGCGCCCGTCCCGCTTGCGCGCGAGCTCGAAGGCGACGCGGGCGACGCGGCGGATCTCCTCGGTCGTGTAGACCTGGGTGTTGACGCCGCGCCGGCTCCCGTCGGGAAGCGTCTCGATGCCGCGCGGCTCGCCGAAATAGACGCCGCCGGTGAGCTCGCGCACGATCATGATGTCGAGGCCGCGCACCAGGTCGGTCTTGAGCGTCGAGGCCTCGACCAGCGCGTCGAACACGAGGGCGGGGCGCAGGTTGGCGAACAGCCCCATGTCCTTGCGCAGACGCAACAGGCCGCGCTCGGGCTTCTTGGCGAAGGGGAGCGACTCCCATTTCGGCCCGCCCACGGCGCCCAGCAGCACCGCGTCGGATTCCAGCGCGCGCGCCATGGTCTCGTCGGCAAGCGGCGTGCCGGAGGCGTCGATGGCGGCGCCGCCCACCAGGCCTTCCGTGATCTCGAAGCGGGTGTCGCCGAACTTGTCGAACCACTCGATCACGCGCCGCACCTGGCGCATCACCTCGGGGCCGATGCCGTCGCCCGGCAGGATCAGGATTTTCTTGGTGGCCGGCATGGCGAGTCCGTCGGTTTTGGCGGGGAGAGGCGGGAGAAGGCGTTGCGGCTCACGCCCAGAGCCAGGGCTGGGCGCGTTTCTGGCGTTCCTCGAAGGCGTCGATCGCCGCCGCCTTCTGCAGCGTCAGTCCGATGTCGTCGAGGCCGTTGAGCAGGCAGTGCTTGCGGAAGGCGTCGATCTCGAAGCGGATGGGGACGCTGTCCGGCCCGGTGACGGTCTGGGCGGCGAGATCCACGGTGAGCGTCGCGTTGGCGCCGCCGCGGGCGTATTCCATCAGCTTTTCGACCGTCTCCTTGGGAAGCGCGACCGGCAGGATCCCGTTCTTGAAGCAGTTGTTGTAGAAGATGTCGGCGAAGGACGGCGCGATCACGCAGCGGATTCCGAAATCCAGCAGCGCCCAGGGCGCGTGCTCGCGGCTCGACCCGCAGCCGAAGTTCTCGCCCGTGATCAGGATCTTGGCCTTCCGGTACGGCTCGCGGTTGAGGACGAAGTCGGGCTTCTCCTTGCCGTCGTCGCCGTAGCGCATCTCGTCGAAGAGATGCACGCCCAGCCCCGTGCGCTTGATCGTCTTCAAGAACTGCTTGGGGATGATCATGTCGGTGTCGACATTGATGAGCGCCAAAGGCGCCGCGATCCCCGTCAGCTTCGTGAATTTTTCCATCAGCGGTCGCCCTAGAGGAACTCGCGCACGTCGGCGAGGCGCCCCGTCACCGCGGCGGCGACCGCCATCTGCGGGCTCATCAAATGGGTGCGCCCGCCGCGGCCCTGGCGGCCCTCGAAATTGCGGTTGGAGGTGGAGGCGCAGCGCTCGCCGGGGCTGAGCCGGTCGGCGTTCATGGCCAGGCACATGGAGCAGCCCGGCTCGCGCCATTCGAATCCCGCGTCCAGGAAGACCTTGTCCAGCCCTTCCTTCTCCGCCTGCTCGCGCACGAGGCCGGAGCCGGGAACCACCATGGCGCGCACGTGGCTCGCCACCTTGCGGCCGTCGACGACCGCGGCGGCCGCGCGCAAATCCTCGATGCGCGCGTTGGTGCAGGAGCCAATGAACACGGCGTCGATCTCGATGTCTTGCAGCTTCGTTCCCGGCTTCAGCCCCATGTAGGCGAGCGCGCGCTCCATCGCGCGCCGGCGGCCTTCGTCGGGCTCGCCCGCCGGATCGGGGACCTCGCCCGTGATCGGCAGCACGTCCTGGGGGCTCGTGCCCCAGGTGACCTGGGGCGCGATCTCGCCCGCCGCGATCTCGACCTCGCGGTCGAACGCAGCGCCCGCATCGGAGGGAAGCGTCTTCCAATAGGCCACCGCCTGCGCGAAGTCCTCGTCCTTGGGCGCGAAGGGCCGGCCCTTGACGTATTCGAAGGTGGTCTCGTCGGGCGCGATCAGCCCGGCGCGGGCGCCCGCCTCGATCGACATGTTGCAGATCGTCATGCGCCCTTCCATGGACAGCGCGCGGATGGCCGAGCCCGCATATTCGATGACGTGCCCGGTGCCGCCGGCGGTGCCGATCCGGCCGATGATCGCCAGGATCACGTCCTTGGGGGTGACGCCGAAGGGGAGCTCGCCGTCGACCGATATGCGCATGTTCTCGGCCGGCTTCTGGATCAGCGTCTGGGTCGCGAGCACGTGCTCGACCTCGGAGGTGCCGATGCCGAAGGCGAGCGCGCCGAAGGCGCCGTGGGTGGAGGTGTGGGAATCGCCGCACACGATGGTCATGCCGGGCTGGGTCATGCCCTGCTCCGGGCCGATGATATGGACGATGCCCTGGCGCACGTCGGTCATGGCGAAATAGGGGATGCCGAACTCGGCGCAGTTGCCCGCGAGCGTCTCGATCTGGAGCCGCGATTCGGGATCCGCCACGCCGCGCTCGCGGTTCTGCGTCGGCACGTTGTGGTCGGCGACCGCGAGCGACGCGCTCGGCCGGCGCACGCTGCGCCCGGCCACACGCAGGCCCTCGAAGGCCTGGGGGCTCGTCACCTCATGGACCAGATGGCGATCGATGTAGAGGACGCAGGTGCCGTCGTCCTGGACATCCACGAGGTGGCTTTGCCAGATCTTGTCGAACAGGGTTCGGGGTTGGGCCATGGGGTCTCGCGCCCGTTTCGCCTTGGTTGCTCGCGTATCACCTGGGGCGGCGCGCCGCGTCCGTCAATCGCGCGGGAACGCGGGCCCCGAGGCGGGCGGCGCCTAGGACTTGCCCTTGGGGGATTTTTTCTCGGGCGCCGGGCTTTCGGCCGCCGCCTGCTCCTCGCGGGCGCGTTCCGCGGCCACGGCCGCGGCGCTCTCGGCGCCGGGAACGAAGGCCGCCTTCTCGGCGATGCGCGCGCGCTTGCCGGTGCGGCCCCTCAGGTAATAGAGCTTGGCCCGGCGGACGTCGCCGCGGCGCGCCACCTCGATCTTGTCGACGAGGGGCGAATACAGCGGGAAGACGCGCTCCACCCCTTCACCGTAGGAGATCTTCCGCACGGTGAAGGAGGAGTTGAGCCCCGCGTTGCGCCGGCCGATGCACACGCCCTCGTACACCTGGATGCGGCTGCGCTCGCCCTCGACCACCTTGACGTGGACGCGAAGCGTGTCGCCGGGGCCGAATTTCGGGATCTCGCGGCCCTCGGTCAGCTTCGCGATCTGCGCGGTTTCCAAATCCTGAATGATCGTCATGGTGGTCATCCTTCAATCCTTGCGGCTCTTGGCATAGGCCGCCCACAAATCGGGCCGGCGTCGCCGCGTTATTTCCTCGGCCTGGGCCAAGCGCCAGGCCTTGATCTTCGCGTGGTCGCCGGAAACCAGAACCTCCGGCACCTCCCGGCCTTGCCACGGATTGGGCCGGGTGTATTGCGGGTACTCCAGCAACCCGCGCTCGAAACTTTCCTCCGCCAGCGATTCCGGCTCTCCCACCACCCCGGGCAGGAGCCGCACGCAAGCGTCCAACAGCGCGATCGCCGCCGCCTCGCCCCCCGGCAGCACGAAGTCGCCGAGCGAAATCTCCTCGACCGCCTGGGCTTCGAGCACGCGCTCGTCCACCCCTTCGAAGCGGCCGCAGAGAAGCGTCGCCCCCGTTCCCGCCGCCAGTGCCTTCACCCGGGCCTGGTCGAGCAGGCGGCCTCTCGGCGTGAGATAGATCGCGGGCGCGGCGCCGTCGCGCATGGCCGTCAGCGCGGAATCCACCACGTCCGGGCGCATCACCATGCCGGGGCCGCCGCCGAAGGGAGCGTCGTCAACGGTGCGGTGTTTATCGCTCGCAAAGTCCCGGATGTCCACCGTTTCGAGGGCCCAAAGGCCGTCTTTCAGGGCCTTCCCGGCGAGCGAAACGCCGAGCGGCCCGGGGAAGGCCTCGGGGAAGAGGGTCAGCACTTTGGCGGTCCAGACCATCGCTATCCCTTGCCCGTGCGCCGCCTTTTCGCCCGCGCCGGGCCCTTGCCCTTCGCGCCGCGCGCTTCCAAAAGCCCCTCGGGCGGGACGACCACGATGCGGCCCTTCGCGACATCCACCACCGGCACCACCGCGCTCGTGAAGGGAAGGTCGAGGACGGCGCCGGCCCCCTTGATCTCGATCACGTCGCCGGCGCCGAAATTGTGGACCGCGACCACCTCGCCGAGCGGGCTTCCGTCTTCCAGCTCGGCCGAGAGCCCGATCAGATCGGCATAGTAGAACTCGTCCTCCCCGGGCTCGGGCAGCGCCGCGCGCGGCACGAAAAGGCGCACACCCCGCAGCGCCTCGGCGGCGTCGCGATCCGTCACGCCGCGGATCGCGGCGATCAGGCCGTCCTTGGCCCGGGCACGGACCGTCATGTCGAAGCGGCGCGCGCCCGTCTCGTCCCACAGCGGGCCGTAGGCGGCGAAACCCTCGCTTTCTTCGGTGAAGCTCTTCACCTTGACCTCGCCCTTGATCCCATGAGCCCCCGCGATCACGCCGACGCACACCAGCGGGCGCGTCGGCGCCTCGTCCGGCGCGGGGGCCGCGCGCCTGCCGCGCGCCCCGCCATGCGCCCGCGTGGGCACCCGCGCGCCCGAGCTATTCCGCCGCCGGCGTGTCGGCGGCCGGCTCGGCTTTTTCGGCTTCCGGCGCCGGCTCGGCCTCGGGTTCCGGCGCCGGCTCGGGCGCGGCTTCCGGCGCGGGTTCGGGCGCGGGTTCGGGCGCGGGTTCGGGCGCGACTTCGGCTGGCGCGGCCTCGGCTTCCGGCGCGGGTTCGGGCGCGGCTTCGGCTTCGGCGGCTTCGGCCTTCGCGGCGGCCGCGGCTTCCTCCGCCGCCTTGCGCGCCTCTTCCTTCGCCTTCATCCGCTCGAGTGTCTTGGCGCGCGGCTGGCTCTGCTTGGTCTGCTCGTGGAGCTTCGGGGCCTCGATCACGCCCGCCGCGCCCAGGAAGCGGGCGACGCGCTCGGACGGCGTCGCGCCCTTGGCGAGCCAATGCTTGATGCGCTCGAGATCGAGGACGATGCGCTGGGGATGGTCCTTGGGCAGCAGCGGGTTATAGCTTCCCACCCTCTCGATGAACCGGCCGTCGCGCGGCGAGCGCGATTCGGCGACGACGACGCGGAAATAGGGCCGGTTTCTCGCCCCGCCCCGGGACATGCGGATCTTCACGGACATTTCGGTTTTTCTCCCTCCTTCGGTTCAGTCTCGAGTCGTTTCGATCAGTTCAGCGCGGCAGGCCCGGAAATCCGTGGCGCATGAGTCCGCGCTTTCCCAGCTTGCCCATCTGCTTCATCGCCCGGTTCATCTCCTGAACCTGTTTCAGCAGGCGGTTCACCTCCTCGACCTTCGTGCCCGAGCCGGCGGCGATGCGGCGCTTGCGCGAGGCGTTCAATATCTTCGCGTCGCGGCGCTCGGCCGGGGTCATCGAGGAAATGATCGCGCGCTGGCGGGCGATCATCTTGTTGTCGATTCCGGCGCTCTCCAGACCTTTTTGCATCTTGCCGACGCCCGGCAGCATGCCGAGCAGCGCCGAGACCCCGCCCATCTTGGATAGCTCGGCCAGCTGGCCGGCGTAGTCTTCCAGGTCGAGGCCCTGCTTCTGCGCCTTCTTGGCGATCCGCTCGGCCTTTTCCTGGTCCACCGTCTCGGCCGCGCGTTCGACCAGGCCGACGATGTCGCCCATACCGAGAATCCGCCCGGCGATGCGCTCGGGATGAAAGACCTCGAGCGCGTCCATCTTCTCGCCCAGGCCGACGAACTTGATCGGGCAGGACGTGACGGCGCGCATGGAGAGCGCGGCGCCGCCCCGCGCGTCGCCGTCCACGCGCGTCAGCACGATGCCCGACAGCTCGAGGCGCTCCTTGAACGCCGTTGCCACGTGGACCGCGTCCTGGCCGGTCATGGCGTCGGCCACCAGCAAAGTCTCGATCGGTTCGACGGCGGCCTCGATGGCCGCCGCCTCGTCCATCAGCTCGGCGTCGATGTGGAGGCGCCCGGCCGTGTCCAGCAGGACGACGTCGAAGCCTTCGCGCCTTCCCGTATCCATCGCCCGCTTGGCGATCGCGACCGGCGCCTCGCCGGCGACGACGGGCAGCGTCGCGATCCCGGCCTGGCGGCCCAGTACGGCCAGCTGCTCCTGGGCCGCGGGGCGGCGCGTGTCGAGGGAGGCCATCAGCACCTTCTTGCGCTCGCGCGTGGCGAGACGGTGCGCCAGCTTCGCCGTGGTCGTGGTCTTGCCCGAGCCCTGGAGGCCCACCATCAGCACCGCCCCGGGCGGATTGGCGGGAAGACGGAACGCCACGGCCTCGCCGCCGAGCGCCGCGACCAGCTCGTCGTGGACGATCTTGACCACCATCTGGGCCGGGGTGACGCTTCGGATCACCTCGCTCCCCACGGCCTTGATCGCGATCCGCCCCAGCAGGTCCTTGACCACGGGGAGCGCCACGTCGGCCTCGAGCAAGGCCACGCGAACCTCGCGCAAGGCCGCGGTGACGTCGTCCTGGGACAGGCCGCCGCGGCGCTTCAGGCGCTCGAACACCTCGCCCAGCCTATGGCTCAACGCATCGAACATCGCTTCCGAACGGTCCCTCTCGACGGTAAGAACGGCCCAACGCAAGTTGCGCCAGTGCGCGAACCTTCGCGGACTGGCGGACCCCCTCGGGGGCGGTGAAGCCTATACGGTCGGCTTGATGGGGCGGAATTTAGGCTTTGCGCCGGCCCGGAGTCAACGAGAAGAGGCCGCCGCCGCGCCCGGAAAAGCGGGGGAATCCGGTGGACTGCGCCCGCCTCCAGGCCATATATGGCGGTCATGAACGGGGTTCCCTTCATCAAGATGCACGGGCTCGGCAACGATTTCGTGGTGCTCGACGGGCGCGCCGCGCCGGTCGCCCTCGACCCGGAGCGGGTGCGCGACATCGCCGACCGCCACAAAGGGGTCGGCTGCGACCAGGTGATCCTTCTGGAGAAGACCGACACCGGCCTGGCCGACGTCGCCATGCGGATCTTCAACGCCGACGGCGGCGAGGTCGAGGCGTGCGGCAACGCCTCGCGCTGCGTCGCGGCGCTCTTGATGGACGAGCTCAAGCGCGACCACCTCATCATCGAAACCAAGTCCGGCCTTCTGGACGCCGAGGAAGGCCCGAACGGGGCGATCACCATCGACATGGGCCGCGTGAAGCTGGATTGGCGCGACATCCCGCTGCGCGAGGCGGTGGACACGCTGCATCTGCCCATTTCCATGGGCGTGCTCTCCGACCCCGTCGCGGTCAACGTCGGCAATCCGCACGTCGTGTTCTTCGTCGAGGACGCCGAGTCGATCGACCTCGCCGTGGTCGGCCCGCTGGTCGAGCACCATCCGCTGTTTCCCGAGCGCACGAACGTCGAGATCGTGCAGGTCGTCTCGCCGGACCGGATCCGGGTGCGGGTGTGGGAGCGCGGCACCGGCATCACGCTGGCCTGCGGGACCGGCGCCTGCGCGGCGCTGGTCGCCGCCCACCGGCGCGGGCTTTCCGGACGCAAGGCGGAGATCGTGCTCGACGGCGGCGTGCTCTCGGTCGAATGGCTCAAGGACGACCACGTGCTGCTGAGCGGCCCGGCGGAGGTGAGCTTCACCGGCAGCCTTCCGCGGGAACACCTGTCGTGAGAACGGCGGCACGAGGGGCGAAGCGGGATTCCGGCCTCGAGGTCATCACCTTCGGCTGCCGCCTCAATACTTACGAATCGGAGGCCATCCGCGGCCTCGCCCGCGACGGCGACTGCGCGGACACCGTCATCGTCAACACCTGCGCCGTGACGGCCGAGGCCGAGCGCCAAGCCCGCCAGGCGATCCGCGGGGCACGGCGCCGCCGGCCCCAGTCGCGCATCGTGGTCACCGGCTGCGCCGCCCAGATCGACCCCCAGCCCTTCGCCGCGATGAGCGAGGTCGATCTCGTCGTCGGCAACATCGAGAAGCTCGACGGCGCCCTCTACCGGGGCGGGTTCCCGCCCGCGGCCGGCCCCGCGGGCGATCCTTCGGCCAAGGTCCGCGTCAACGACATCATGAGCGTGCGCGAGACCGCGACCCATCTCCTGCCCGGCTTCGAAGGCCGCGCGCGCGCCTTCGTCCAGGTGCAGCAGGGCTGCGACCACCGCTGCACCTTCTGCATCATCCCGTTCGGCCGGGGGCCGAGCCGCAGCGTCGCGATCGGCGAGATCGTCGCCCAGGCGCGGATGCTCGCCGCCAACGGCTACCGCGAGATCGTGCTCACCGGCGTGGACGTCTCCTCCTTCGGCGCGGACCTGCCGGGCCGGCCCGCGCTCGGACAGATGGTGCGCCGCCTGCTCGCGCTGGTGCCGGAGATCGCGCGGCTGCGGCTTTCGTCCATCGACCCGGCCGAGGTGGACGACGAATTGCTGCGCCTGTTCGCCTCGGAGGAGCGCCTGATGCCCCATCTGCATCTCAGCCTCCAGGCGGGCGACGACATGGTGCTGAAGCGCATGAAGCGGCGCCATTCCCGCGCCCAGGCGGTCGAGCTGTGCGCGCGGCTCGGCGAGCTGCGCCCCGGCATCGCCTTCGGCGCCGACCTGATCGCGGGGTTCCCGACCGAGACCGAGGCGATGTTCGAGAACACGCGCCGCGCGGTCGCGGACTGCGGCCTCGTCTGGCTCCACGTCTTTCCGTTCAGCCCGCGCCCCGGCACGCCGGCGGCCAAGATGCCGCGGGTTCCCACGCGCACGGTCAAGGCGCGCGCGGCGCGCCTGCGCGAGGAAGGGGCGCGCGCCGGCAGGCGTTATCTCGAAAGCCGGATCGGCGCGCGCGCGCGCGTGCTGGCCGAGCGCGAGGATTTCGGTCGCTGCGAGCACTTCGCCCCCGTGCGCCTTCGCGGCGGCACGCCCGGGGAAATCGTTCCCGTCACCATCACCGGCGTCACCGGCGACGAGCTCATGGGCGAGATCGCGCCGTGAGGCCGAAGCCGGGCGAGGCCGCGCCCGCGCAGAGACCGGGGTGGCTGGCGCGGCTGGGCCAGGGGCTTGGCCGCTCGGCCTCGCGCCTGCGCGAGGGGATCGGCGGCGCGCTCACCAAGCGCCGGCTCGACGCCGAGACCCTTCAAAGCCTCGAGGACCTTCTCATCGAAGCCGACCTCGGCCCCGCCACGGCGGCCAGGCTCGCGGCCGCGCTGGGTAGAGCGCGCTTCGGCACGGAGGTGTCCGAGCGCGAGGTGCGCGAGGCCCTGGCCCACGACATCGCGGAGATTCTGGCGCCGGTGGCGCGGCCGCTCGCCGTCGAGCCTTCCCGCAAGCCCTTCGTGGTTCTCGTCGTCGGCGTGAACGGCAGCGGCAAGACCACCACCATCGGCAAGCTCGCCGCCTTCTACCGCGACCAGGGCCTTCGCGTGACGCTGGCCGCCGGCGATACGTTCCGGGCCGCGGCGATCGAGCAGCTCCAGATCTGGGGCGCGCGCACCGGCTCGCCCGTCGTCGCCGCCGAACCGGGGGCGGACGCGGCGGCGCTCGCCTTCGACGCGCTGGCGCAGGCGCAGGAAGACGCGGCCGATCTTCTCCTCATCGACACCGCGGGACGGCTCCACAACAAGGCCGATTTGATGGCGGGGCTCCAGAAGATCGCGCGCGTCCTGAAGAAGCGCGACCCGGACGCGCCCCACAGCGTTCTCCTCGTGCTCGACGCCACCACGGGACAGAACGCGCTGGCCCAGGCCCAGACGTTCCAGGAGATGGTGCAGGTGACGGGCCTCGTGCTCACCAAGCTCGACGGGTCGGCGCGCGGCGGCGTCCTCGTCGCCCTGGCCGAGCGCTTCGGTCTTCCCGTCCATGCCGTGGGGGTGGGCGAAGGCGTCGAGGACTTGCGCCCCTTCGAGGCACAGGCCTTCGCCCGCGCGCTGCTCGGGCTCGACTCTTAAATTCTAAATCGCCGGCCCGCGCGGGACCTGGCTACACATAAATGTCGAGGAAGGTTCCCGGCCGGTAAGAGCGCCCGGGATTGGCCCCGGGCGGCTTCGGCGCCGCCTGACCGGCAACGGCGCGCGGGGCCTGCGCCGCCGCGAGTTTGGAACGCGGGGCCTGGGGCGGTGCGAGTTTGGGGCGCGCCGCGACGCGGTCCGCGGGAAGCGAGGAAAGAGCCTGGAGAACGTCGGCGCTGGGCTTGATCTGCATCGGAGCATTCGGCGGAGGCGGGAGTGGGCACCATAGGCGCCGGTGCCTAACGAAACGTTAACGCCCACGCCTCACGGGCGATAACTGACCCGCCAGACCTTCTCCCCCACGTCGTCGGCCACCAGCAGGCTGCCGTCGGCGGCGACCGCAAGCCCGGCCGGGCGGCCCCACACCTCGGCGCGTTGCGACCCCGCGGCCCAGAACCCGGTCATGAAGGCCTCGTAATAGCCCTCGGGCCGGCCATCCTTGAACGGCACGCGGACGACCATGTAGCCGCGCGGCTTCGCGGCGTTCCACGAGCCGTGCAGCGCCACGAAGGCGTCGCCCCGGTATTCCTTGGGGAACTGGCTACCCTGGTAGAAGACCAGACCGAGCGGCGCGGAATGGGACCGGAACAGAAGGTCGGGGACGATCGCCTTCTTGACCAGGTCGGGCCTCTTGTCGGCGAACCCGGGCTGGGGATGGGAGCCGATGTAGGAATACGGCCAGCCGTAGAATCCGCCGCGCGCCAGATGCGTCAGGTAATCGGGCACGAGCCCTTCGCCCAGCGTGTCGCGCTCGTTCACCACGACAAAGAGGTCGTCGGTTCCGGGATAAAACGCGATGCCGACCGGGTTGCGAAGGCCGCTCGCGAAGGTGCCGAGCGCCTTCCCGTCGGCGGCGAACTCCTGGACCGTGGCCCGCGGCGGATTCTCGACATCGATGTTGGCGCGCGACCCCACCGTCACGTAGAAGCGGGCGCCGTCGGGTGCGAAGGCGATGTTGCGCGTCCAATGGCCGCTGCCGTCGCCGAGCGCGCCTTCGGCCGTCACCGGCTCCGGCTTGTCCGTGGCCCTGGTCTGCCCGGGCTTGTAGGCAAGCCGCCAGACGCGCTCGGTGTCGGCGACATAGAGAAAGCCCGGCCGGAAGGCGAGCCCGTGGGGCCGGTTGAACCCGTCGGCGAAGACGGTGACGAGATCGGCGGTGCCGTCGCCGTTCGCATCGCGCAGCAGCGTCACCCGCCCGGCCGAGGGCTCGGCCAGGAACACGTCGCCGTTCGGCGCCACCGCGAGCCAGCGCGCGTCGACGAGAGAGGAAGCGAAGACGTTGGCATGGAATCCCGGCGGCAGCTGCGGCGCCGCGCCTTCGGGCGGGCGGATGATGCGGGCGGCATTACTGGCGCTGCGGGTCGCGTAAGGCTGGGGCAGGTCGGCGGCGCGGACCTCGATGCGCGTCCCCGGCGCGATGTCGGACGCGAGCGCGGCGCCGGCACAAAGCACGGCGCCGAAGGCGAGCGCGGCAAAAAGATCCCGTTTCATCGTGAGCGGCCCATGCAACGGACGGTGCGACTATAGCATGGAACCGCGAGGCGGAAGCGGCGCCCCGCCCGGCCTCGCGCAAGGGTCAGGGTCGCCGTGCCAAATATAAGCCTAAAATTTTCGAAAAGATTTACTTGGCCAGTTTTGTCCCGACGGCCCCTCTTTAACGAATTGATAAGCGATGCACGGTTACAACATGGTGACGCCTCTCCCGCGCCTTGGCGCGTGTTTCGGGAGGACGGGCGCCGCCCAAGACCGCCCTTGCCGAGGCCGGAGCGCGGGCCCCGATTGGCGGCGCGGCACGAACAGGAAGGGGGGACCTTGCCCAAGCAATCCGTCAAACGGACCCGGCCCGCCGGTCGCGATGCGGGCCACGGCGCGTCCGCCGCTCCTGTCCCGGCGCGGGACTCTTCGCCGGAATCTTCGTCACCTGCGACCGCTCCCGCGCCGGGGGTCGTCGACGTGGATCATTTGCTTCAGCTCGCGCGTAGCAAATCGACGGCGGCGCGCAACGAGCTCGCCGCGGCCATCAACGACCTCTTCCTCGGCAAGCACGAGGTCCTGAGCGAGGCCGAGCGCGAGATCATGACCGACATCCTGCGCCATCTCATCCACGACGTGGAGATGACGGTGCGAAGCGACCTTGCCGAGCGGCTGGCCCGAAACCCGAACGCGCCGCGCGACCTCATCAAGGCCCTGGCCAACGACCAGATCGAGGTCGCGCATCCGATCCTGACCCGGAGCCAGGTGCTGCACAATCCCGACCTCATCGAGATCATCCATCACCGCACCCTCGGGCACCAACTGGCCATCGCCATGCGCGAGCACGTTCCCGAGGAAGTCGCCGACGCCCTGGTCGGCACCGGCAAGGGCGACGTGATCGCGGCGCTTCTCGAGAATCCGAGCGCGAAGATCTCGCGCACGACCATGGAATATCTGGTCGAGGAATCGAAGCGCATCGACCGGTTCCACAACCCGCTGCTCGCGCGTCCCGATCTCGGCCCCGATCTCGCCAAGAAGATGTATTGGTGGGTCTCGGCGGCGCTGCGCCAGCATATCGTCCAGAACTTCGACGTCGATCCCACCGACATCGACAACACGATCGAATCGACCGTGACCGATGCGCTGCGCCGGGCCGAGGTCTACGACCCGACCAAGACGAAGCCCTTCGAGCTGGCCGACCGGCTCGCCGAGATCCGCGCGATCACGCCCCGCCTCCTGATCGAGGCGCTGCGCCAGGGCGAGATCAACCTGTTCGAGGCGCTGTTCGTGAGGCTCACCGGAATCCGCCTGACGCTGGCGCGGCGCATCCTGTTCGAGCCCGGCGGCGAGGGCCTGGCACTCACCTCCAAGGCGGTCGGGATCGAGCGCGAGGCGTTCGCCAGCATCTTCGTGCTCAGCCGCCGCGCCCGGCCGGGCCAGACGCCGCTCGACTCCACCGAGCTCAACAAGGTGCTCGAGTTCTACGACCGGCTCGACACGGCCGCCGCCGACGCCGTGCTGCAGCGCTGGCGGCGCGATCCCAACTACCTCGACAGCATCCGCCGCGTCGAGGCGGACCCCAAGGGCAAGAGCCCGGCCCAGAAATAGCCGTGCCGCCGTCTGCACCCGGTTCTTGCCCGGCCCCGCGGCCGGGCCTAGTGTCGGGAACGGGCCCGGCCGGCATCCGCCGCGGCCCGCCGGGGGAGTGATCCGCTTGCGCGCCATCTATCTCGCACTTGTTATCCTGCCCGCGGCCTGGAGCGCCTTCGCGCCGCAGGCGGGCGCCGCGCCGCCTCAATCCCAACAAATGACGGCCGAGGAAGGCGTGGGCGTCGTCTTCACCGAGATCGAGAAGCGCCTCATCCGCGATTACTTCGCCAAGAGCGATTCCAGGGCCGAGGCGGACCACGGCAAAGGCAAGGGAAAGAGCAAGCAGATGCCGCCGGGCCTCGCCAAGCGCGACCGGCTTCCCCCCGGCCTGGAGCGGCACATCGAGAAGAACGGGACGCTGCCGCCGGGACTCGCCAAGCGGGATCTCCCTTCCGACCTCGTGGGCCGATTGCCGCCGCTGAAGCACGGGCTCGAGCGCAAGATCGTCGGCAACGATGTCGTGCTGCTCCGCAAGGGGACGAACGTCGTCCTCGACGTCCTCGAGAACGTTCTCAACAACCAGTAGCCGGATCGGGAGTCTCGCGCCGGCCGCCTAGAAGCGGTAGCCGTAGCGCACGCCCAGCGAATCCAGCCCCTCGTTCTCCGAGGCGAGGATGTGGCCGTGCGAGACGTGGTCGAGCAGGATGGAGATGCTGTGCCGCCCGTAGAAGTTCCACCCCAGATCGACCGCTTCGCGGAACAACACGTGCGAGCCGAGTTGCTTGGTGTCGGTCGGCCCGCCGTCCAGGCAGCAGTCGTCGTTGAAGGAAAGCCCGAACGACGGATCGATGAAGAAATTGTCCCAGAACCAGAACTCCCAGGTGATGCCGGCGAAGATCTGATTGGTGGCGCCGTTCAGGTTGTAATGGAATCCGATGTGCGGCCGCGGCGAGGCCATGAAATCCAGCCATGAGATGGGAAGAAACCGGATCTCGCCGTCGATGTCGGTGCCGGGCTCCTTGTGGCGCCCGAAAACGCCCGCGTCGTGGCGCAGGATGCCGACTTGCATCTGTGTGATGATTCCGAGCAATGGCTCGCCGTAGTGCGGGTTCTCCCCCTCCCCTCGCTCGGCCGCGGCGAGCTGGGGCCGCGGTCTCGCGGGCGCCGCCGCCACCGCATGTTCGGGCGGGGGCGGCGTCGGCGCCGGATACTGGGAATAGGCGGGTTGCGCCGGCGGGGGCGGCGTCAGCGCGGGCGTGTAGGACGGCACCGCCGGATAGGCCGGCGCTGGCGGCGGCGGATAGGCCGGATAGCGGCCGTAGGGATAGGGCGCGGGCCCGCGCGGCAATTGCGCGAAGGGCGTGTTGGCCGACGATTCCTGTCCCGCATTGGGAACGAGGTCGGAATAGGGCCCGTAAGGCCCTTCGACCGGATAGGTCCGCGCCGGAGGCGGCGCCGGCTGCTGCCGCTGTTGCGCGGCGGCCAAAGGCGCGCCGGCGACGAGCGCGCCGGCGCCCGCGAGCGCGCACCAGACCCCCCACCCGAGGCATTTCCTCAAGGCCGTGGACATCGAAACCGCCGGAAAGTTCCCCTGTAGCGGCGCTCATCATACTGACTCCGCCGCCCTTGCCCTAGCAGATTTCCGGCTTACATCGCCGCCTCCCGCGGCCGCAGCAGGGCCACGACCACCAGGATCCCCACCAGCGCGCAAACGACCCCGGCCCCGGTGGGAAGGTCGAACAGGGACGAGGCCGCGAGCCCCGCCGCATAGCCCGCGACCCCGAATCCGTACCCTGTGAGTGTCGGATGTTCGGCATCGAGCATGCGTGCCGCCAAGGCGGGCACGATCAGGCTCGCGAACACGAGATAGATGCCGACGAGCTGCACCGATTGCGTCACCGTCACCGCAAACAACAGATAGAACCCGATCCGCCCGAGACGCGCGCGGAACACCATCCAGACCGCCAACACCGCCGCGTAGAGAATCGCGACCGGTACCAGCGCCCTTGGCGAAACCCAAAGAATCTGCCCGACCAGCAGGTCCTTCAGATGCTCGCCGCCGTGCGGGTTGCTGGCGAGGAACAGAATTTCGACACTCGCGGCCGCGACGAAGAGAACGCCGATCAACGCCTCCTGCACCGAAGGCCAACGCTTCTCGGTCGCGGTCAGCAGCAGCGAGCCGAGGAGCGCGGCGCCGCAGGCCGCCGCCTGCACGCGCCAGCCCTGCGGCTCCCACCCCAGGCTGTCGGCGACGATGACGCCGAGCCCCGCCACCTGGGCGATCGCGAGGTCGATGAAGACGATACCGCGCGCCAGGACCTGGCGGCCCAGCGGCACATGGGTCGCGAGCACCAGCAGCCCCGCGAGGAAGGCGGGGAACAGGATGCTGAGGTCGAGGCTAGTGAGACTCATGGCCGAGCCCCGCGAGCAGACGCTTGATGGTGTCGTCGTAGAGCGAGAAGAGGTCCTTCGCCGCGTCGTCACCGCCGACGGTGAAAGGCAGCACCACTTCCGGGATCTTCGCGCGCTCGGCGATGAAGCCCGAAGGGCGATAGTCCTCGTAATCCGCGCGGATCACCATCTTCACCGGACGGCGGCGGATCTCCTCCAGGACCTGAGCGAGATAGCCGGCGCTCGGCGGCACGCCCGGCTTGGGCTCGAGCGAGACGACCTCCTGGATTCCGAGCCAGTCGAACAGGTAGACCCAGTTCTTGTGCTGCACGGTGACCGGCACACCCCGGAGCGGCGCCGCTTCCGCCGTCCATTTCGCCATCGCCGCGTTCCAGCGCCCGGCGAAATCGGCATAGCGGGCCTTGTAGTAGTCGGCGTTGCCCGGATCGAGCGCGATCATCCGTTGCGCCAGCGGCACCGCGGCGGCGGCTACGCTGCGCGGGTCGGTCTGGATATGCGGGTTGCCCGCCGCGTGCACGTCGCCCGCGGAGCGGTCGAGGCGCGCCGGAACCTCGAGCATGTGCACATAGGCGGCCGCCTCGAACGAGCCGTCGGCCCCGGCGTTGATCTTCGGGTTCGCGGCTTGGCGCGTGATCATCGGCATCCAGCCGATTTCGAGCTCGGCGCCGGTGCAGACGGTAAGGTCGGCGGCGTGCGCCTTGGCGATCAGGCTGGGCCGCGCCTGGACCTGGTGCGGGTCCTGCTTGCCGTTGGTGGCGACATAGACGTCCACCTTGTCGCCGCCCAACTCATGGACCAGCGCGCCCCATTCCGGCTCGCAGGAAAAGACGTTGAGATCGGCGCGCGCGGGCGTTGCGACCGCCGTCAAGACGATCGCCACGGTAAGAAAAAGGCATTTCATCTGCTGGGCCTCCTTAGAATCGATGCGCGCCGTGCGGCCCGAAGATGGCCGTGTAGGCGGCGATAAATTCGTTGTTGGGGGAAAGGTCGGCGTCGTCGCGGTTGTATTGCAGCCGGATGCGGCCGAATTCGCTGGTGTCGTATTCGAGCAGCACCGAGTTGTTGTTGGGCGTGTGCCCCATCGGATCGAGGCTCGTTCCCGCGAGCGAAACCGGCACGTCCCCGCTCTCCACCTCGTCGTGGCGGAGCCCCACGCGCCAGCGCGGCATGAACTGATACACCGCCTGGGCGTACCAGCCGGTGCGCCACTGATCGATGGGAATGGCGTTGAACCGGCCGTTCTCGTTGCCGAAGAAATATTCGCCGCTGAGAATCAGGTTGCGCTGGACCGGATTGCCGTCCGGCGCCCATTTGTAGACCAGGCTGGCGATGCCCGTGTTATCCCGGCCGTTAAAGGTGCCGGTATCGTCCATGCGCTTGCTCGCGCGAGTCTGCAGGAAGGAAAGCCCGGCGAGCCAGCTTGAGCTCTGGTTGATGTCGTCGCCGGCATGGACGAAGGCGCTGAACGCGCCCTTGCCCGCACCGGGCGCGTTCGCCGCGGGGAAGGAGTCGCCGCGGAAGGCCTCGCCGCCGAATTCGAGGAACCAAGGTGTCGGCGCCAGCCATCGCAGCTGCACGCCGTCGTCGCCGTATTGCTTGCCAAGGAAGGCGCGGTAGGGAAGCGGTGCGTCGATGAAGTCCCAGTCGTGGGCATGCTTCTCGTTCAAATAGCCGATGCCGGAAAAGAACCGTCCGGCCTTGGCGGTGAATCCCCACGGCAGGTCGGTGGTCTGGACGTAGGCTTCCTCGACGCTGACGTTGTTTTCGCGATCGAAGGAGAGAACGAGCCAGCCATAGAGATACGGGTCGATGTTAGCGGCCAGATCCACCTCCGACTCGCCCAGGGAGAAGCCGCGCGGGCCGATTCCCGCCTCGTCGCCGAGCTGGAAGCCGGGCACGGCAGCCGTGTCCGGATTGCGCGAGTACGAGCCAAACATGCCGTTCAGCACCCCGGCGATTCCCGGATTGAACGCGTTGGCGGCGGCCGGCCGCGCAGGCTTCGCCGCGCCCGCGCCGTATTGCGCCGGAGCCGGCGCGGTGGAGGGAAGCGTCGTGGGGAGCGTCGCGGGCAAGGTTCCGGGGGGAGCGGCGGGTGGCGTCACGGGCGCCGCCGCGCCCTGACCCGGGGCTGCCGCGGCCGACGGCAAGGTGGCCGGCATCAGCGGCACCGCCGCTCGCTTTGCGACCCCTCCCGGCACTGCGGCGACGGTGCTCTCCTTCTCCGTTTTCTCCTTCTCCGTTTTCTCCTTTTCCAGGGTGTCGATGCGCGCGGTCAGTTTCGCGATCGTCGTCTCGTAGGTTTTGCGCATTTCGACCATCTGCGCCTGCAGGGCGGTGACCGCGTTCTTGAGCGCGTCCAAGCTGTCGGCGTGGGCGTGCCGCGCCCACAGCAGACATGCGGCAACCATGACTGCCGCCGTGATACCGGTCCGTTTCATGTCATCCCCTCGATCCAAGCGTTGGCGCGGCGCCGCCGCTGCCAAACGGCCCGCGCTTCGCAAAGCGCGAGGCCGCGCGGTCCGGCGCGGGTTAAGTCGCGAACGGATCAGGCGAGGGGCGGATCGCGGGGGGAATAACCGATGGAGGGGGGGAGGCCGCAGGCCTCGGGCGCGGCGGGAATGATGTAGAACCGCAGCGCCACGAATTGCGGCAGGGGGACTTCGATGACGGGAGGCGCCGTGGCGCCACCCAGGTTCTGGACAAGGCAACATTCATCGCCGTGATGGGCGAAGTGTCCGTGCTGATCGGTGTTGGCGAGATGGAGCCAGCCGTGGGCGAGGCCGAGGAAGAAGACGACGAGCCAGACAAGCCGCACATGGCGGCGGCGCGGCGATTCGCGGCGCGCGCGGGAGCGGCCATGCCTGCGGTTGGATGTCTTGGCCGTCACGGTCGGCTCCAAACCTCGAAATGGCGTGCTGCGGTTATCCGCCCGGCGGCGATTCGCGGCAAGGGGAATCTTCGCGGTGCCGAGCAAACCCCCCATTCGGCCGGAGTTCAGGGCCTAGTTCCGATGTTGCCCGCTTGCCAGTATCGCGTTCCCGCGCGACCATGACGCAGGAGGCGACATGGCCGAGGCGAGATCGCGGACGTTCGGCGGCGAGCCGGCCGGGACGGGCAAGGCGTCCTTGCTGTTCTCATACGGCTTCCGGCCGTTCTTCTTGATGGCGGGGGTGTTCTCGCCGCTCGCCGTCCTCGTCTGGCTGGGCGTCTTCTCCGGCGCGATCGCCCCGGTTTCCGGCTATCCGCCGAGCTTCTGGCACGCCCATGAGATGCTGTTCGGCTATGCGGGCGCGGTCATGACGGGATTCTTCCTGACCGCGGTGCCGAACTGGACGGGGGCGCCGCCCTTGCGCGGCCCGCCGCTCGCCGGGCTCGCCCTGCTTTGGCTGGCCGGGCGCGTGGCGATCTGGCTGGTGCCGGCGGTGCCGGAGCCGGTCGCCGCGGGCGTCGACCTCTCCTTCTTCGCCGTCCTCGGCCTCATGCTCGCGCCGTCGCTCGCCAAGGCCTCGCGCAAGAATCTGGTTTTCCTCGCCGTCCTCGCCCTGCTCGTCGCCGCCAACCTGCTCTTCCATCTCGAGGCGCTGGGGCTCGCACACACGGCCTCCCTGGGCCTCAATTTGGGCGTGGACCTCTTCGCCTTGCTGATCGCCGTCATCGGCGGGCGCGTGACGCCGGCCTTCACCGCCAACGCGCTGAGTGCCCAGGCCCGGGCGTGCGGCGAACAGCCGCGGCTGCCCGCACACCGTCCGTGGCTGGGCGAAGCGGCGATCGTCTCGGTCGCGGCGGTGGCGATTTGCGACCTCGCGGCGCCGGGAAGCGCCTGGGTCGGATGGATCGCGCTCGCCGCAGCGGGGATCAATGCCGCGCGCATGGCGGGCTGGCGCACACGCGCGACTCTGGGCCAGCCGCTGCTGTGGGCGCTGCACCTCGGCTATCTCTGGCTCGTGCTCGGGCTGGCCGCCAAGGGCGCGGGCGCGCTCGCCGGGATCTGGCCGGCGACGGTCGCGCTCCACGGCATCACGATCGGCGCGATCGGCACCATGACGCTGGCCATGATGTCGCGCGCCTCGCTCGGCCATACCGGACGGGCGCTCGCCGCCGGGCGCGGCCTGACCGCGGCCTATGGCCTCGTTTCCGCCGCCGCGCTGGCGCGCCTCGCGATGCCGCTCGTTCTTCCCGGCGACTATCTGGCGTCGGTCGTGATCGCCGGCGCGCTTTGGATCGCCGCCTTCCTCATCTTCGCCGCGACTTTCGTCCCGATCCTGACGGCGCCCCGCGCCGACACCGGGCCGGGCTGAGGCGCGGCGTTCCCTTCCCTTCGAAAAGCGGAGTGCGCCCGATGGAAAGCAAGATCGTGCAATTCGACCTATTCGCGAAATGGGCGGCCCACCAGGCCGGGCGCCCCCGCGTGTTCGTGCTCGCCTGCGGCGTGGTCGTCATCTGGGCGGTGACGGGCCCGCTTTTCCACTTCACCGACAGCTGGCAGCTCGTCATCAACACGGGCACCACCATCGTCACCTTCCTCATGGTGTTCGTCATTCAGAACACCCAGAACCGCGACGGCGAGGCGATCCAGATCAAGCTCGATGAGCTGATCCGCAGCATGGAAGGGGCGCACAACGCGCTGCTCGACCTCGAGGAGCTTTCGGATCGCGAGCTCACGGCGATCAAGCGGCGCTACGGCCAGCTCGCCGAGCACGCGCGCGAGGAGCTGCGCAGGGGCCTCATCGACACCGGCAAGCCCGAGGTGCCGGAAGATTGAGCCGGCGCGGCATCCGCGGCGCGCCCGCATTTGGCCCTGGCGGCGGCAATTCGCCCCGCGTTATGACTCTCCTCGCGCCATGACTCTCCCAGACCACAGCCCGCATCGCAGCGACCCGGGGCCGGCATGAGGGCCGGCCACGCGCAGCCGGCGGGCGCCTTCCCCGCGCCCGCGCGGCGCGCGGGGTCCTGAGTCATGCTGCGCAAGGTCGCGTCCGTCGGCGGTCTCACCCTCGTCAGCCGCGTCCTCGGCTTCGTCCGCGACATGCTGACCGCGGCGATCCTGGGCGCCGGGCCGGTGGCGGACGCCTTCTTCGTCGCCTTCCGCCTTCCCAACCACTTCCGCGCGCTCTTTGCCGAAGGCGCCTTCAATGCGGCCTTCGTGCCGATGTTCTCCGGGCTCCTGGTGCGCGAGGGCAGGGAGGCGGCGCGCGAGTTCGCCGGCCGCGTCAACGCCATCCTGTTCGCCTCGCAGCTCGTGCTGCTCGTCGTCTTCCTGATCGCCATGCCCTGGTTCATGTACGTGTTCGCGCCCGGCTTCGCCGAGGAGCCGGCGAAATTCCACCTGGCGGTGCTGTTCACCCGCATCACCTTCCCCTATCTCCTGTTCATCTCGCTGGTCTCCCTGCTGGGCGGCGTTCTCAACAGCCTGGGGCGCTTCTGGGCGGCGGCGGCGGCGCCGATCCTGTTGAACCTCTGCCTCATCGCCGCGCTGATCTTCCTCACGCGCCTGGTTCCCACCGCGGGCCACGCGCTCGCCTGGGGCGTCTTCGCGGCCGGGATCGCGCAGTTCCTGCTCCTCGCCTTCGAGGCGCGCCGCGCGGGATTCTGGCTGCGCTTCAGCCGCCCCAAGATGACGCCGCAGGTGCGCCGGTTCCTCCAGCTTCTCGGCACCGCCGCGGTGGGCGCCGGGATCGTCCAGCTCAGCCTCTTCTTCGACACGCTGATCGCCTCGTTCCTGCCGACCGGCTCGGTCTCGTATCTCTATTACGCGGACCGCATCAATCAACTGCCGCTCGGGGTGATCGGCGTCGCGGTCGGCACCGTGCTGCTGCCCGAGCTTTCGCGCCACGTGAGCCGCGACGACACCGCCGCCGCGCTGTGGAGCCAGAACCGGGCGATCGAACTGTCGCTGCTCCTGACGTTGCCGGCGGCGCTCGCCTTCGTCGCGATCGCGCAGCCCATCATCGCGGGGTTGTTCGAGCGCGGCGCCTTCAGCGCGGGCGACACGACGGCGTGCGCGAAGACGCTGATGGCCTACGCGTTGGGGCTTCCCGCCTTCGTGCTGCAGAAATCGTTGATCCCCGGCTTCTACGCCCGCGGCGACACCAGGACGCCGGTGAAGGTGGCGGCGGCGACGGTCGCGGCCAACCTCGCGCTCAAGATCGTTCTCGTCGTCCCCTTCGCCCAGGTGGGTCTCGCCGCCGCGACCTCGGCCGCGGCCTGGCTCAACATCACGCTGCTCTATTCGATTCTGCGCCGGCGCGGGCTTTTTTCCGTCGACGCGCGGCTTCGGCGCAACGCCCCGCGGGTCGCGGCCGCCGCGCTGTTCATGACCGCGGCGCTCGTATTCTGCCGCGTCGGCTTCTCCGATTCCTTCGATCTCGCCCACGCGACCGGAAGGCTTCTGTTCCTCGCCCTGCTCGTCGCGGTGGGCCTCGTCGCCTTCTTCGTCCCGGCGCTCTGGTTCGGGCTCGCCAAGCGCGGCGCCGTATAGGCGCAGATATCCCGACCCGCGCGGCTACCAGCGTCCGCAATGCCAGCAGTCGTGATGGCCGTGGAAATCATCGCCGTCGCGGAAATGGTAGTAGCGCCGTCCGGGATACGGCCCATCGTACACGACACATCCGGCCATGGTTCCAGCCAGCACAAGGCAGAGGACGAGTGTTCGCAGGACTCGCATGGACTGACTCCTCGCAGGTGCCTTCGATTTATTTCACGTGACGCTCTCCCGAGTCCTGCGCCGCCTGCCATGGCAACGGCGTGACGCGGCGTTCCCCTCTCCGCCGGGAGAGGCGGTGGCTGGCCATCGAAAGGCCATGGTGCAGATCGCCCGGACCGCCGGCGGCGAAGTCGCGCTCATGGCCGTGGTCGCGCAATTCGTGGCGCCCGAACTCGCGGTGACCGGACTCGTGGTAGCCGGATTCCCGGCGACCGAATTCGTGGCGCCCGAATTCGTGCGGACGGATCTCGTGGTGACGGAACTCGTGGCGACCGGATTCGCGGTAATGAAATTCGCGGCCCTCGCAGCAGCTGAACGTGCCGAAGCCGAAATAGGGGTAGGGCCCGTAGTCATAGGGGCCGTACCACGGCTCCCCGTAAAAGCCCGAATAATAACCGCCGTAATAGCCGGGCCCTTGCTCGGGATAAATCGCGCATCCCGTCAGGCCGATCGCAGCCAGGAGCAAGAGCGCCAGAGCGCTGCGCATGATCGCGCCTCCGCTGACACGCTGTTGTCACGTCGCGTCGTATCAACAATCACATGGGGATCAACGCGGGGCTTCGCCACTCGCGCCGATGGCCGCAGGCGGGCGGCCCCGGCGCGCGCGGCCGGCACCCGTCAGCGGTGTGCGCTCTTGATCCGCGCCAAGGCCTTCTGGCCCAGATCCGGCGGCAGCAGCGTGCAGATCTGGTTCGTGTTCCGCGCGCCCAGGTAGGTATTGAGGTAGTAGGTCTGTCCCGGCACGGCGTCGAGGACGACCGGCGCGACCGCCGGCATCCCCGCGCAGCTGAGCACATGGCGCCCGCCGTAAAGGAGGGCCACCGCGTAACGGCCTTCGCTCACGGTCACGAGCTGTTTCTGGCCGTCATAGACGATGTTCGAAGAAATGACGAAGGTCGGCTCGCCCGTGTTGAGGACGTAGAGCGTCGCGGTTCCCGGGACGACGGGAACCTCCGAATGCGCGACGGCCGCCGCGGGCGCCTCCGAGCGGCTTCCCGCGCAGGCGGCGAGAAACGCGGCGGCCACAAGGCCGACGCCTATTCGGCGCCCATTCCGCGGCAAGAGGTTCATGTCCGGCAATGTCCCAAGATGCGTGGCGTCCCCGGCGCGATTCGAACGCGCGACCCCAGGTTTAGGAAACCTGTGCTCTATCCGACTGAGCTACGGGGACGTGGACCGGATCATACCATAATCGGGCGGCGGTGGAGCGCGGCTAGCGCCGCCGGTCCTCGTGCTGGAACAGATGGCCGAAGGGGATCGAATAGGTCAACTCCAGGATCTCGGTGCCGGGATTGTGGCTGCTGAGCCCAGCGTTCGAGATGTGATAGAGGCCGACGCCGATCCGGACGCGGTTCTTCATCCTGAACGCGAACTCGGCGCCGGACTTGAACTCGACGGCGTTGCCCAGGTCCTTGCCGTTGCCGTTCGAATAGTGTCCGACCGCGCTGCCCAGCGTGAGCACCAGGCGCTGGCCTATCGGAATGTCGAAGTTGAACCCGCCGTAGACGTAAACGGCGCTGTCGGTGGTGGCCTCGAGGCCCACCTTGGGATGGATGATCCAGAGCCGGTCGGCCCGGTACTCGAGGGAGAAGTCGCCGGCGGTGTTGTTATGGAAGATGTCGTAGATGCCGACCGAGGGCGTGAGATAGGCGGGGTCCTCCGCGCGCGCCGCGGCGGCGGTGAGCAGGACCGCCGCGCCCAGCGCGGTGGCAATCGACGTTCGCACGGCCAAGACCGGCTCCCCTGTTTCCGCGTGCGATTCCCGAGGCCTCGCCGCGGGCGGCCATCTTAAGGGAAACGCCTTCCCGCGCCAAGGACTTGCGGGCCGTTCGCGGGGCGCCGCGATCATCCGAGCCGCCGCTTGAAGCTTTCGGTCGCGCCGACCAGGGCCGCCTTGATCCCCGGCTCCATGGCCGAATGGCCGGCCTCGGGCACCACCACATACTCCGCGCCCGGCCAGCGCTGCGCCAGCTCGTCGGCGGTCGCGATCGGGCACACCATGTCGTAGCGCCCCTGCACGATCACGGCGGGAAGGTCGCGCACCCGCGCGACACGGTCGAGAAGCGCGTTCTCGGGCAGGAAGATGCGGTTGACGAAGTAATGGGCCTCGATGCGGGCCAGCCCCAGCGCCATGCGCTCGCCGGAGAAGGCGGCGACCGTTTCGGGGCTCGGCAGAAGCGTCGAGCACGCGCCCTCGTAGACGCTCCAGGCGCGGGCCGCCGGCATGTGGACGGCCGGGTCCGGGTCGATCAGCCGCCTGTGGTAGTTGGCGAGGAGATCGCCGCGCTCCGATTCGGGCAGGTGCCCCGCGAAGGCATGCCAATGCTCGGGGAAGAAGCGCCGCATGCCGTAGAGAAACCAATCGATCTCCGCCGGCCGGCACAGGAAGATCCCGCGCAGCACGAAGCCGAGGCAGCGTTCCGGGTGCGCCTCGCCGTAGGCGAGCGCGAGCGTGCTGCCCCAGGAGCCGCCGAAGACGAGCCAGCTTTCGATTCCGAGACGGGCGCGCAGGCGCTCGATGTCGGCGACGAGCTCCGGCGTCGTGTTGTGCTCGAGCCCGCCCAGCGGGGTCGAACGCCCGGCACCGCGCTGGTCGAAGATGACGATGCGGTAGAAGGCGGGATCGAAGAAGCGCCGGTGCGCCGCGACCGCGCCAGCACCCGGCCCGCCGTGAAGGAAGAGCGCCGGCACGCCCTCCGGGTTGCCGGACTGCTCATAATAGAGATCGTGGCCGTGGCCGACCTCGAGCCGGCCGTGATCGAAGGGCTCGATCTCGGGAAAAAGTCGGGACGCCGCCATCGTGTCTTTCGGGTGCCGGAAGGAAGCGGCGAGTTTAGGCGGGTGCGGGCGCGGCGAAAAGGCGCAAAGCCGGCCTGCCCAATTGCCGCCACGGATGCCGTTATAATGGCCTCCATGAAAGCGCTTCCGCGCCGTATCGCCCTTCTCGTCGTCGCGCTCACGCTCGCCTCGGCCCCGGCGCTCGCCGCCGCGCCCGAGTTGCGGCCGGGCGGAAGCGGGATCTGCCGCGAGATCGTGGACGGCGACACGCTGGTGATCGAGATGACCGAGACGGCGCCGGCCACACCCCCGGAAGCGGCCGCGGGCCGGCGCATCCAGATCCGGCTCGTCGGAATCCAGGCGCCCAAGCTGCCGCTCGGACGGCCCGGGTTCGCAGCCTGGCCCTTGGCAAGCGAGGCCAAGGCGGCCCTGAGCGGGCTCGCGCTGGGCAAGCGGCTTTCGCTTTCCTTCGGGGGCCGCCGGCTCGACCGCCACGGACGCCTGCTCGCCCAGCTCCATACGCCGGACGGCACCTGGATCCAGGGCGAGATGCTGAGCCGCGGCTTGGCGCGGGTCTACACCTTCTCCGACAACCGGATGCTGGCCGCCGAGATGTACGCGAAGGAACGCGGCGCGCGCGAGGCCAAGCGCGGCATCTGGGCCGACCCGTTCTACGCCGTGCGCGAGGCCGAGCCGCCCGAACCGCTCGAGCGGCTGGCGGGCAGCTTCCAGCTCGTCGAAGGCCGGGTCGCGAACGCGGCGGTCGTGCGCGGGCGCGGCTATCTCAATTTCGGCGCGGACTGGAAGACGGACTTCACGATCTCGATCCCGCCCACGGCGCTCCGGCTGTTCCGCGGCGCCAAGATCGACGTCGCCGCCTTCGCCGGAAAGCGGGTGCGGGTGCGCGGCTGGATGGAGTCCTATCGCGGGCCGATGATCGAGGCGACGCATCCCGAGCAGATCGAGGTTCTCGAGCCATGAAGAGATTCCGCACGCCCCTGTTTGCCGCGCTGGTCGTGACGACCGGCGCGCTCGTTTGCCCGGCCCCGGCCGCGGCGGACTGGCTCCCCAACCTGCTGTCCCCCGCCGACGAGGCGAAGATGGGCGCGGAGGAGAACCCGAAGGTCATCAAGGAGTTCGGCGGCGTCTACGAGGATCCCGGGCTCGCCCATTACGTGACCAGCATCGGGCAGCTTCTCGCCAGCACCTCGGAGGAGCCGAACGTCCACTACACCTTCACGGTGCTCGACAGCCCCATCGTCAACGCCTTCTCGCTTCCCGGCGGCTACGTCTATGTCACGCGCGGGCTGCTGGCGCTGGCCGACAACGAGGCGGAGATGGCCGGCGTCATGGCCCACGAGATCGGCCACATCACCGCCCACCATTCGGCGGAGCGCTACAGCCAGAGCATCTTCGCCCAGCTCGGGCTCGGCATCCTGGGGGCGGTCACGGGCAGCAATCTGGTCGGCCAGATCGGCGGCGTGGCGGCGCAGCTCGTGCTGCGCAGCTATTCGCGCGAGCAGGAGTTCGAGGCGGATTCCCGCGGCGTGCGCTACATGAGCCGCGCGGGCTTCGACCCCCATGCGATGGCGGAGTTCCTCTCCAAGCTCCAGGCCCACGACCGGCTCGAGGCGGAGATCGCCGGCACCCCCGGCGCCGCCGACCAGTTCAGCCTGCTCGCGACCCACCCGCGCACGGCCGACCGGGTGGAGCGCGCCATCGCGGAGGCCGGCGGGATCAGCGTGAAGAACCCGGTGGTGGCCCGCGACATCTATCTGCGCAAGCTCGACGGCGTCCTCTACGGCGACAACCCCGACCAGGGGCTGATCCGGGGGCGGCGCTTCGTCCACCCCAAGCTCCGCTTCCAGTTCGAGGTGCCCCAGGGCTTCCGCCTCATCAACAGCGCGGACGCGGTCATCGCGCTCGGGCCGCAAAACGCGCACCTTGAGTTCGACTTCGTCAAGCGCCCGCCCAACCTTTCGATGGCGTCTTATCTCACCTCGGTCTGGGCCAAGGGTGTGACGCTTCGCGACGTCGAGAGGCTCAACGTCAACAACATGGAGGCGGCGACCGGCTGGGTCCGGCTTTCCACGCAGCAGGGCACCATGGACGCGCGGCCCGTCGCCATCGCCTTCGATGCGAACAGGATCGCGCGATTCTTCTTCGTGACCCCGCCCGCCGTCACGGCGCAGCTTTCCGAAGGGCTCAAGGCCACGACCTACAGCTTCCGCAGGCTCGGCGCCGGGGAAGCCGAGCGCGTCCAGCCCTATCGCCTGCGCATCGTGAACGTCGCGGCGGGCGACACCGTGGCGTCGCTGAGCGCGCGCCAGCCCTTCGAGAGCTATTCGGAAGACAGGTTCCGCGTCCTGAACGGGCTCGGCCCCGGCGATGCGGTCGCGCCGGGCGAGCTCGTGAAGATCGTCTCGGCGCAGTAGAAGGCCCGCGTCCTAGGCTTCCAGCAGTTCCAGGATCTCGCCGCCGCGGTCGAAGCAGGCGGCGACGAGCGGCCCGCCGAAGCCGCAGCCGGCGTCGATCCCGGTCGTGAAGGCTGTCGCGAGGACGCCGCGATGCTCCGGGTCGAAGCCGCGGATCACCATGCGGAAGCCGGCGTAGGGCTCGGCGATCTTCGAGAAGCCGGCGACGCCCCACCAGAAGCTGTCGGTCTGGGCCGAAAGCGGCCGGCTCGCCGCGATGCCGGCGTTCACCAGAAGGATCGTGGCCTCGTCCACGTCGGGCACGGTGAAGGCGGCGCGCCGGAGCGCCGCGAACAGGGCGCCGTGGCCGGGCGCGGCGTGGATCGCGGCCCGAAGCGCATTGGTCCAGCGCGTGATCGCGACCGCGCCGTGGCGCGCGTAATCGAGCGCCTGGCGCGGATCGCCGCCGTAGGCCTCGAGCGTCGGGCCGACGCCCTGGTCCAGCATCCATTTCAACACCTCGGCCGGGTTGGGCGCCATCTGGAGCTGGAGCAGCTTCTGCCACATCTCCTCCTGGCTCCCGCGCAGGTAGGCGACGTCGCAGGCGAACGTGCCCGGACGCGCGAGAAGGCGGCGGCGGAAATCGAGAATGGCGTCGACGGTCTCGCGCACCTTCGCCCCCCGGCCCAGGATGTTGCCGAGATAGACGACGCGGTCGCCGGGCTGGATGCGGGATTCGATCTGGCGGTGAATGGCTTCGACGCGCGGCGCCTCGCCGTGGATCGAGGCGATCGCCCAGATTCGCCGCGCCCGCCGCAAGGTCGCGAATATCTGGTCGTCGGGCATCGGCTTTGGCGCGGGGCACCCCGTGTTGCTGCGCGATCTCGAAGTCCCCACTACCGTGAGGTTCGCGCGGCGGGGGAATGCGGAATCAGGCGGCCTTGAGGACCTGTTCTAGACGCTCGGCGGCCGCCTTGTCATCAATCTTCTCGACGGCGGCGAGCTCGCGCGCCAGGCGGTTGAGCGCCGACTGGTAGATCTGCCGCTCGCTGTACGACTGCTCCGGCTGCTCCGAGCTGCGGAACAGGTCGCGCACCACCTCGGCGATCGACACGGGATCGCCGGAGTTGATCTTGGCCTCGTACTCCTGGGCGCGGCGGCTCCACATGGCGCGGTTGACCTTGGCCGGGCTGCGCAGCGTCGTCATCGCGGCTTGCATGCGGTCGCGCGAGGACAGCCGGCGCAGGCCCGACGACGTCGCCTTCTCCACGGGCACACGCAGCGTCATCCGCTCCTTCTCGAAGCGGATCACGAACAGCTGCAGGGTGCAGCCCGAAATCTCCTGTTTCTCGATGCCGATGATCCGGCCCACCCCGTGGGTGGGGTAGACGACGAAATCGCCGGACGAAAAACCGGGCCTCTCGGCCGAATGTGTCGCTTTTCTTGCGGTCATGCCTTTTGGGTACAATAAAGCGCCGGGCATTCAGCTATTGCGGAACGCTCCGGACGCGGCCACGCTAAATCTGGTCTTCGCCCCGAAAATCGAAGCTAGATGTATATCTTATAGCACATTTTGCGGTGCAATGACAGACCCTTGCCCGGGTGCGGCAAGTTGTCCCAGGAAAGCCGGGAATCCGCGGGCCCCCGGGGCCCGGCTGGGTGGGCGGCCTAGCGCTTGGGCGGCTCCGGGTCGAAGTACTTCTCGAACTTGTCGGGCACGTCCTTCCACTCGTCGGCGTCGGCCGGCGGCGTGCCCTTGCGGGTGATGTTGGGCCAGGATTCGGAATACTGCTTGTTCACCGGCACCCATTTCTCGGCGTTGGGGTCGTTGTCGGGAATGATCGCCTCGACCGGGCATTCCGGCTCGCAAACCCCGCAGTCGATGCACTCGTCGGGATGAATCACGAGCATGTTCTCGCCTTCGTAGAAGCAGTCGACGGGACACACCTCCACGCAGTCCATGTACTTGCACTTGATGCAGGCCTCGGTGACGACGTAGGTCATTTCGCCCTCGCTTGGCGCTTGCCCCCGCCCCGCCGGAAGCGCCGGAATCTGTCCGCGGCGTTGCGTAACACGCCGCCCGAGCGGCTGGCAACCCCGCGCAGTGTGGGGCTTTCGCGCGAACCGGCGCGCCCCGTTACCGCAAGGCGCCCGGTCACGACCGCCCCATCAGGCGGGCGATGGCGCGCCGCTCCGTCTTGGTCGGGCGCCCGGCGCCCTTTTCGCGTTTCCCCACCGGCCCCGCCTTCGGCGTCCGGGATTTTCCCGGCGGCGGCGCCAGGTCCTCGTAAAGCGTGCGCGCGACCGCCGCCGGCCCCCGGCGCGCGGCGAGCGCCGTCACCCTCACCACGCGCACGTGACTGCCGAGCGCGAACGTCAGCACGTCGCCGGGGCGAACCGGATAATGCGCCTTGGTAACGACCTGGTGGCCGATGCGAATGCGGCCCGCGGCGCAGAACTCCGAGGCCGCGGTGCGGCTCTTGAAGAAGCGCGCGAACCACAGCCACTTGTCGAGGCGCAGCGGCGGCGACGCGCCCGCTTCGCTCCCTTCGCCCGGCGCGGCTTCGCGCCTATCGCCGCTTTCGCGTGCCAAGGTCGAGGTCGCGCAGCTTGGCGAAGGGCGAATCGGCATGCGCCCGGGGATGGCTTTTCGCGCGCGCGTCCCGGGACTGTCGTTTGCGCACTTTCTCGCGCCGCGGCCGCAACCGGAAGGTCACCCCCGAGGGGTCCGCCGCGGCGACGAAGCCGAGGCCCGTCAGCACCGGCACCAGATCGTCCGCCCGGCAGCTTCCCAGCGTGCGCAGCTTGGGGGTCGCCAGGAACGGTCCCTGGCGCGCCAGGCGCAGCGCCTCGCGCAACAGGCGCTCGACGGCGTCGAAGCGCACGGCGATCCCGAACCCGCGCCGGTCGCGGAACGGGCGGTAGCCGATCGCCTGGTAGAAGCCTTCGGCGACGCCGGGCGCGATCAGGATCGAGACCGTCTTGTCCTTGGGATAGAGCGGCGGGGCGACGCCGTGATGCGCGGCCCAGAGCTGGGCGCGGGCCTCGACGGCGGCGGGATCGAGCAGCGCCGGGAAGTAGCTTCCCGCCCGGCCGAGGTGAAGGCCGAGGTCCTTGAGCTTCTTTCGGTCGGTCTCGGTCAGCGCGTCGGGCCCGCGCCCGGGGGCGTGGACGAGCGCGCCCAGATGCTCGCAAAGCTGGAACACGAGGCCGCGGGCGCCGCCGCCCAGCTTGGCCGCGCGCGCACCGAACAGCGGGGCGAGGCGCTGCTCCGCGTAGCGCGCGATCCAACCCGAAAGGCTGCGGCGGATGCGCTCGCGCTGGCGCGGATCGAGCAGGTCGCTCGCCAGCACCTCGACGCGCGGGGCGAGCACGTTCTTGTCGGGCTTGAGCCGGGCGACGGCGGCACCCCGCCACGCCAGGCGCCCGTCGCCGAGCAGCGCGAAGGCCGCCTCGTCGTCGGTTTCCAGCGCCGCGACCCGTGCCGCGACCTCGCCGCGCAGGGCCACGCGCGCGGCGGCGGCGAGCGCGCGCATGTCCTCGCCGCTGGCCTCGGGGTCGGGGACGAAGCGGAAGCCTTCGAGCCGGCCGACGGCGGCACCCTCCACCACCACCTCGCCCGACGGCTTCACGGCGGCCACCAGATCGGCCTTGTCCTTGAGCCGGCCGATGAGCATGGCGGAGCGCCGGTCCACGAAGCGCTGGGTCAGCGAGCGGTGGAGCGCGTCGGAGAGCTTGTCCTCGATGGCGCGCGTCGCCTCCTGCCAATGCTGCGAATCGGCCATCCAGTCGCCGCGATAGGCGATGTAGGTCCAGGTGCGGATGTGGGCGATGCGCCCGGCGAGCGTGTCGATGTCGCCGTCGGTGCGGTCGAGCCGGGCGATGTTGCCGGCGACCCACGCCTCCGGCAGGCACGCGTTCGGGCCGGTGAGATGAAGGAAGATGCGCTTGATGAGGCCGGTGTGGACGTCGCTCAGCGTCTTGCGGAAGTCGGGGATCTGGCAGACCTCCCACAGCAGGCGCACCGCCTCGCGCCCGGTGGCGCGTGCCGCCACCTCCGGATCGCGGGCAAGGGCGGCCAGCGCCATGTGGTCGTCGGCCACCGGCGCGCGCATCAGGTACGGATTGCCGGGCGCGCGCTCCAGGCTCGCGAGCAGGCGCTCGAGCGAGGCGAAATCGAGGGCGGCGTTGCGCCAGAAGACGCCCGGAAGCGGATCGAAGCGGTGCTCCTCGACCGCGGCCACGATCTCGGGATCGAGCGGGCCGATCTCGGTGGTGGTGCCGAAGGTGCCGTCGCTCATGTGGCGGCCGGCGCGCCCCGCGATCTGGGCGATCTCGGCGGCCGACAGGCGGCGGGGGCCGCGGCCATCGAACTTGGCGAGGCGGGCGAAGGCGACGTGGTCGATGTCCATGTTGAGGCCCATGCCGATCGCGTCGGTGGCGACGATGTGGTCCACCTCGCCGGACTGGAACATCGCGACCTGGGCGTTGCGCGCGCGCGGGCTGAGCGCGCCCAGCACCACCGCCGCGCCGCCGCGGTGGCGCCGAACCAGCTCCGCCAGCTCGTAGACGTCGGCGGCCGAGAAGGCGATCACGGCGCTGCGCTTGGGCAACCGCGTGATCTTCTTCGGCCCCGAATAGCTGAGCGTCGAGAAGCGGGGACGCGCGACGAACTCCGCGTCGGGCAGCAGGCGGCGGATGAGGGGGCGGATGGTGTCGGCGCCCAGCAGCATGGTCTCCTCGAACCCGCGGGCGCGCAGAAGGCGGTCGGTGAAGACGTGGCCGCGGTCGGAGTCGGCGGCGAGCTGGACCTCGTCGATGGCGAGGAAGGCGACGCGGCGGTCGAGCGGCATCGATTCGACGGTGCACAGGAAATAGCGCGCGGTGGGCGGGACGATCTTCTCCTCGCCGGTGACCAGCGCGACGTGGCGGGCGCCGACCAGGCGCACGACGCGGTCGTAGTTCTCGCGCGCCAGCAGGCGCAGCGGGAAGCCGATCATCCCGCTCGCGTGGCCGAGCATGCGCTCGATCGCCAGATAGGTCTTGCCGGTGTTGGTGGGGCCGAGGACGGCGGTCAGCCGCGTCCCGGGCGCGAACCTCGCCATGCCGGAAGAATCGGGTTTTACGGGCCGCGTTGCAAGGGCGGCGAGACCCTTCGACGCGGAACCGGATTCCCTGCGCCTTGCCATCACATGCACCGGTTTTGCTTCGCTTCCGTTGACGCCCGGCTGACGCGCCGCGGAACCGCTTCTCGACGCAAACCCGCGCCCGGCCTTCGTCTCACGCCCCCGAGCCCGCCCGGACCCGACTTTTCCCCGCCAATGTCAACAAATGTAAACAGGGGGTGGGGTGGGGGGCGGCGATCTTTCCCTTTACACGGCGGCTGAATTGTTGTAGGATTATATACCTACAACGCCCCGAACGCAAGTGGGATCATGTTCAGGAAACAGGTCCGACAGGCTGGCGATCTAGGTGAGATTGAGATCACGCTCGGAACGATGGATGCGGCCGAGGCAGCATTTGAGGAATTGTACGCTACTGACGGTCTTGACCGCTGGGACATTGACGAATTAACGCGTCTTCTAATTCGCGCAGCATTTCGAGCGGCGAGGGAAGAGTCGGTATGGCCGTTCTGCAATCGGCCTCAAACCCATCAAGGTCGTCGGTAATATTCTCAATCACAGCTGCGAATCGCTCGATTTGGGGGACGGTCGCTTCTTCAATGGTCGGCGTGACACGTCCGCGCGCCGTGAATGTATGAACGAATTTCAGGCCGGGTTCGTCTGCGGAGACAGACCACGATCCATGAATCAATCGGTTGCGGCGGCTCGACATGCGCCGAATGCGTTTTGCAAGCCGCCTGGCCGTTGTCGATTCTTCTCGGAGAGACGTAAACCGCACCCGCGCGGCGGCTTCCAGCATGTTCAACCTAGATGGGAGACTGGCATGCGTTGTGATTATTCTGCCCTCAATCGTGTTGACTTGCAGCAAGGTCCAAATCGCGCGGTCTATAGTGCCCTCCAGATAGGCCCAGTTCGTCACGACCAGCCCGATAGCGCGGAGGTCGTCGCAAGTTAGGAGACGTTGGATCGGTAGCCTTGGCACGGTACCCCCAACTATCGAAAAGAAGAAGCTGGAGCAGGGCAGGCGTCGTGATGAGGCCCTAAAGCCGGCGCTTAGTATGCCGCCGAAGCCAAATAAGGGCCCAAGATCAAATGGCCGTATGCTCGAAAAGTATGGTCGGCCATCGCGCGGAAAATTCTAGCTCTCAATTTTTACCGGACGCGCGTGCCCCGGAGGGGTCGCGTATTCATGTGGTCTTATGACAGCCACGGAACCGTCTGGGTTGAAAAGCGTTGGCGGCAACAGACTGAGTTCAAAATGATCCCTGTTTAGGGAAATGTCACTATCCACATGTCGCAAGATGGATTTGCTGGGCGGCCGCTTTGGCGGCGTAACCACGGTGAGCGCCTTTTGTGGAAACTCAACCTTAAAAAGGCGAGCGACGGCGGCCTGATCTGAGTCCGCCGTTAGCACGTATCCGTGGTCAAAAATGTTGCGGTACGCATCATTAAGTAAGTGGACGGCGACATTAACGTCCGTTTCTTTTTCAGCGTCCTCCACCCACTCATGGCCGCAATTGCGGCATCTGCGCGGATCTTTGATGAAATGGCCGAGCTCACACGTCACCCCGACGTGCTCGAGTGCCCTTACATATTTCTGATGTCGCGTGAGTTTATCAAAATCCTTTTTATTGTAGGCCGTACAAAATAATACCTTAACTAGCTCGTGCGAGTTCGTTGGAATAATCAATTCCCCTAGTTCCCAAAGGTTAACCCATTTTAGGTAATTCCTTCTTAGTTCCAGTATAGAATGGTAAAGATTAAAGCCGTCGATGTAGAGCGCGGCTTTAACCTTTCGTTCGTGATTTTTTCCTTGACCTTCGTTTGATTCTGTCATAAGTAGCACCTGTCAACGCTAGATGGTTCGCCATCAGCCCCGGCGGGTTCCGGCCCGCCGGTTTTATTTTGCCCAAAATTAAAACCTTAAGTTGCTTGCTAAAACGAGGGCAAGGAACTTTCGCCATTCCCGACGGATGTGGCGTTTTGCCCTCACTTCCGTCGGCGTAATCGCCCAGTGGGTTGGATTACGGCCCTTGATCTGGCGAAAGGCCTTTTGGCCCTTTCCGATCTGCGATTTAGCGATCCTCGTGGCGGGCTTAGGCTCCCCGAGGCCACAGCGGCCTTCCCTTCCCACCCTAACCTTCCGCTTTGCCGCCCGCCTTCCCCCGCACCAGGGGGACGAAGGCGACGGGGAGCACCGGGCGCTTGGTGACGTGGCCTTCGGCGTCCTTGGCGACGACGACGAGCTCCTGGGATTCGAAGGGGCGGCCGACCGGGATCACCATGCGCCCGCCGGGCTTGAGCTGGTCGAGCAAGGGCGGGGGGATCTCGGCCGCCGCGGCGGTGACGATGATGGCGTCAAAGGGGGCGTTCTCGGGCCAGCCGGCGAAGCCGTCGCCCTGTCTCACCTCGACGTTCGCGTAGCCCAGGCGCTTCAGGCGCGCGGCGGCGGTTTCCGCGAGCTCGGGCACGACCTCGATGCTGTAAACCTTGCGGGCGAGCTTCGCCAGCACGGCGGCCTGATAGCCGGAGCCGGTCCCGATCTCGAGCACCACCGAATCGGGGGTGAGCCCCAGAAGGTCGGTCATGATGGCGACGATGTAGGGCTGGGAGATCGTCTGGCCGAAGCCGATGGGGAGCGGCAGGTTGGCGTAGGCGGCGTATTCCGAGGCGGGCGGCACGAAATCCTCGCGCGCGACCGCCAGGAGCGCCGCGCGCAGGCGCGGGTCGATCGCCTCCTTGCCGGTCCAGACGGCGGTCTCCCGGTATTCCTCCTCGATCCGGCCCAGGAGCTCCCCGCGCTCCCCGCCGCGGCCGGTCTTCTCGTTGCGGCCGTTCTCCATGCCATCCCCCGGGCAACGGGTTCCATGGTAGACTATTTTCGCTGAAACGCAGAAGCGCGGCCGCCATGGCGATGACGCTCAAGAGTTCCGCCTTTGCCCAGGGGAACCCCATCCCCAGGCGGCACTCCTGCGAGGGCGACGACCTCTCGCCGCCCCTTTCCTGGTCGGGCGCGCCCGCGGGCACCAAGAGCTTCGCCCTGGTCTGCGAGGACCCGGACGCGCCGATGGGCACCTGGCACCACTGGGGCATCTACAACATCCCCGCCGACCACGCGGAATTGCCCGAGGGCTTCGCGCCCGACGCCGAGGTGGGGAAGGTGCGCCAGGCCGTCACCGACTTCGACCGGCCCGGCTACGGCGGGCCGTGCCCGCCGCGGGGCCACGGCACCCATCATTACTATTTCCGGCTGATGGCGCTGGGCGCCGCCCGGCTGGAGCTGCCGCTCGACGCCGATTGCGAGCACGTCAAGAAGGCGGCAAAGCCCCACGTCCTCGAGGAAGCGGTGTTGATGGGGACCTACGCGCGCTGACGCGCGTCGGGGCGCGTCAGGGCATCGAAACCACGGCGGCGCCGACGACGGGGCCGACGTTCCCGCTCTGGACCAGGATCGCGCAGCCGGCGTATTCGTCGGCGTCGGGCACCTCGGCGGTGAGTTCGAGCGGCGCGCCGGTCCAGACGCCGAGCTTGCGCACCTCGCGCACGACGTTGGCGTCGGTGAGCGTGCGGCCGCCGTTCTCGCCGCGCGCCACCTTGGTCACGTGCTCGCGGTCCATGGTGAGCAGCCACACGGTCGCCTTTTCGCCGGTGTCGGCGCCCGGGACCGAGACCGCGATCTTGCCGCCTTCCATCTTCGCGGTCACGTCGAGGCGCAGCCGGTCGCGCTTGGCGGCCTTCGCGATCAGGTCCTTGACCTCGGACTCGCGCGAGCCGGTGACGTCCACGTAGCCGTCGATCACCATCTCGGGGGTGTAGACGTAACGCTGGCGGAGCGCCTGGGCGTAGAGATGCTGGCGGGCGGTGGTCTCGTCCGACGCGAACGGGTCCTTCCAGCCGATGTAGTCCCAGTAGTTGACGTGGATCGAAAGGGCGATGACGTCCGCGCGCTTCGAGAGCTCGCGCAGCAGCGCGTCCGCCGGCGGGCAGGACGAGCAGCCCTGGGAGGTGAAGAGCTCGACCACCGTGCGCGCCGGCGCCGCGTCCGCGTTTTGCGCGAAAGCGCGGGGGCCCGCCGCGACGAGCAGCGCGCCCAGGGCCAGGGCCGTCCATGATGTGCGCGGTCTCATGACCACGAGAATGGCGCGCCATGCCCCTCACGGACCAATCACTTGTCGGTGAGAGCGGGCGTCCTTGTCGCTCGCGCCGGCGGGCCTTTGGCCCGCGGCTGCGCGGGCGCGGCGCAGGAGCGCCGGGCCGCAGTCGCGGCCAGGAGCGGTTCCCGTTCGTGGGGAACCGCTCGACGCCGACCTCAGGCCGCCATGAGGTTGCGCAGGACGTAATGGAGGATGCCGCCGTGGCGGTAATATTCCGCCTCGTCGAGGGTGTCGATGCGGCAGCGGAGAGTGACGGATTGCGCGGCGGCCCCGGCGCGCGCGATGCGGCAGGCGACCGTCATGCCGGGCTTCACACCGCCGGCCAGCCCGGTGATGTCGAAGGTCTCCGAGCCGTCGAGGCCGAGGGTCGCGCGGGTGACGCCTTCCTCGAAGGCGAGGGGCAGCACGCCCATGCCGATGAGGTTGGAGCGGTGGATGCGCTCGTAGCTCTCGGCGATGACGGCGCGCACGCCGAGCAACCTCGTGCCCTTCGCCGCCCAGTCGCGCGACGAGCCGGTGCCGTATTCCGCGCCGGCGACGACGACGAGCGGCACGTTCTCCTTCTCGTATTTCATGGCGGCGTCGAAGATGGCCATGGTCTCGCCGTCCGGCATGTGGCGGGTCATGCCGCCCTCGGTGCCGGGCGCCATCTCGTTGCGCAGGCGGATGTTGGCGAAGGTGCCGCGCATCATGACCTCGTGGTTGCCGCGCCGCGAGCCGTAGGAGTTGAAGTCGGCAGGCGCGACGCCGCGCTCCATCAGGTAGTGCCCGGCGGGGCTGTCCTTCTTGATCGCGCCGGCGGGCGAGATGTGGTCGGTGGTGACCGAATCGCCCAGCAGCGCCAGGAGCCGCGCGCCCTTTATGTCGGATGGCGGGGCGGGCTCGCGCGCCAGGCCGTCGAAGAAGGGCGGGCGCTTCACATAGGTGCTGTCGGGCTTCCAGGCGTAGGTCACGCCGGCGGTCGTGGCGACCGCCCGCCAGGTCTCGTCGCCGCGGAACACGTCCGAATAGCGTTTCCGGAACATGTCGGGGGTGAGCGTCGAGTCGATGGCCTGCTGGATCTCCACGTTCGAGGGCCAGATGTCGCGCAGATAGACCGGGTTGCCCTTGTCGTCCTCGCCCAGGGGATCGCGCGTCAGGTCGCAGGCCAGCGTGCCGGCCAGCGCATAGGCGACGACCAGCGGCGGCGAGGCGAGGTAGTTGGCGCGCACATGGGGGTTGATGCGGCCCTCGAAATTGCGGTTCCCGGAAAGCACCGCGCAGACCATCAGATTGCCGTGCTCCACCGCCGCCGCGATCGGGGGATCGAGGGGGCCGGAATTGCCGATGCAGGTGGTGCAGCCGTAGCCGACCAGGTTGAACCCGAGCCGGTCGAGGTATTCGCTCAATCCCGCCGCGGCGAGGTAGTCGGTCACCACCTGGGAGCCGGGGGCGAGCGAGGTCTTGACCCAGGGCTTGACGGAAAGGCCGCGCTTGACCGCGTTGCGGGCGAGCAGCCCGGCGCCCATCAGCACGCTCGGATTCGAGGTGTTGGTGCAGCTGGTGATGGCGGCGATCACCACCGCCCCGTCCTTGAGCTCGTAGTTCGCGTCCTCGACCGGGGCGGCGCGCTCCGCGGGCGGCGCGGGGCCGCCCTCCTGGGCCATGGTGCTGGGTCCGCCGCTGCCGTTGGCGCCCAAGGCCCCCGCCAGCGTGCGCGCGAAGGAGCTCGCGGCCTTGGACAGCGGCACGCGGTCCTGGGGGCGGCGGGGACCGGCGAGCGAGGGCTCGACGGCGGCGAGATCGAGCCCGACGGTGTCGCTGAACACGGGCTCGGTCGAATCCACGCCGCCCCACATTCCCTGCTCTTTCGCATAGGCCTCGACCAGCTTCACGCGGGCCGCATCGCGGCCGGTGAAGGCGAGATAGCGCAGCGTCTCCTCGTCCACCGGGAAGAAGCCGCAGGTGGCGCCGTATTCGGGCGCCATGTTGGCGATGGTGGCGCGGTCGGGAAGCGTCAGGTGGGCGAGGCCGGGGCCGAAGAACTCGACGAACTTCCCGACCACGCCGAGCTTGCGCAGCATGGCGGTGACGGTGAGCACGAGATCGGTGGCGGTCGCGCCCTCGCTCAGCTTTCCCTCGAGGCGGAAGCCGATCACCTCGGGGATCAGCATCGAGATGGGCTGGCCCAGCATCGCGGCCTCGGCCTCGATTCCGCCGACACCCCAGCCCAAGACGCCCAGCGCGTTGACCATGGTGGTGTGGCTGTCGGTGCCGACCAAGGTGTCGGGGAAGGCGAGCGTCTCGCCGTTTTGCGCCTTCGTCCACACCGACTGGGCGAGGTATTCGAGGTTGACCTGATGGCAGATGCCGGTGCCCGGCGGCACCACCCGGAAATTGTCGAAGGCGTCCTGGCCCCAGCGCAGGAACTCGTAGCGCTCGCGGTTGCGCTCGTACTCGCGCGCGACATTGGCGCGGAAGGCGTCCGGGGTGCCGAAGCGGTCCACCATCACGGAATGGTCGATCACGAGATCGACCGCGTTGAGGGGGTTGATGCGGGCGGGATCGCCCTTGGCCGTCACGATCGCGTCGCGCATGGCCGCCAGATCGACGACGCCAGGGACGCCGGTGAAGTCCTGCATCAACACGCGCGCCGGGCGGAAGGCGATCTCGCGGCTCGAGGCGCGCTCCGAGAACCAGGCCTCCATCGCCACGATGTCGTCGGGGGTGACGCTGCGCCCGTCCTCGAAGCGCAGCAGGTTCTCCAGCAGCACCTTGAGCGTGACCGGAAGCCGCGCGACGTCGCCGATCTTCTCGGCCGCGGCCGCGAGGCTGTAATAGGCGTAGCGGCGGCCCTCCACGTCGAGCGTGCGGCGGGTCTCGAAGCTGTCGTGCACGGGATTGGGCAAGAGCGGTCCCCCCACTTTCTTGCGGTTCTTCCGGTCTTTCCGGATTTCCCTTCGCGGGCCGCCCCTTGGGGGCGCGGCCCTGCTTATACCAGATTCGCCCCGCCGCCGCCCACGGCGGCCAAGGAATCCAGGCATTTCGCGGCCCCCGGGGCGGCGCGAAAAATCACATTGTTGCCATAATCCGGGCCCAATGCCGACAAATTTGGGCGGTTAAATCCCCACCATCAAAACGGCATGTTG
>Ga0307436_1000013_pt1 | contig 90659 bp, 78 predicted proteins | sample SalMarWE160440MG_FD_202513 | JGI IMG/M metagenome (GOLD analysis project Ga0307436, IMG submission 202513) | Salt marsh sediment microbial communities from the Plum Island Ecosystem LTER, Massachusetts, United States - WE1604-40 | ecosystem: Environmental > Aquatic > Marine > Intertidal zone >...
CCCTTGCGGCTCATCGGAAAGACGCTGGTCGAGGCGCGACTGCCACAGCGCATGGGGGTTCGGGTCATCGAGATCAAACGCGAGACCGGGGATGGCGTCGAGCGCATCATTCCCCTCGCGTCGACCATGCTCACCAGCACCGACAGACTGATCGTCCTCGGACCGAGAAGTGCCGTCGAACGCCTCGAGGCCACGGCGGCCGAAGAGGAAACCGATCCGTCGGAAGGGAACCGCCCATGAGCATCGGCCGAACTGCTGCCTCACAGCGCGTACTGCGCCAGCATCATGAGGACAAAGCCGATCACGAATCCCCATGCCGTCAGGTGCTTGCCGGAGGCACTCTGGCTTTCCGGCAACAACTCCGCCAGCACCAGGTAGAGCATTGCCCCGGCGGCGAATCCCAGACCAACCGAAAGCAGTTGACGGCTCCAGACGATCAGCAAGACCGCCGGGATCACGGCGACGGGCTGCGGCAACGAAGAAAGCACTGAGTACCAGAAGCAGCGCCAGAATCCCACCCCTTCCGCCGCCATCGGCAGGCTGATCGCCAGACCCTCAGGGATGTTGTGGATGGCGATCGCGATGGCGATGAAGACGCCCAGCTCGATGTGTCCCGAGGCGTAGCCCACACCGACCGCGACGCCCTCCGGAAAGCTGTGCACGAACATGGTCCCGAGGATCAGCAGCACGCGCTTCGCGCCGGCGCCGCGAATGCCGGCAATCTCCCAGTTTCTTCCCTCGACGAAGGTGTCGGCACGCCAAAACATCAGCGCCCCGATGAGCAGCCCGAGGGCGAGCTTCCAGGTCTCGCCCTCGCGAAGCGCTGGCATCACCAGATCGAAGAAAGAGACCGAGACCATCATGCCACCGGCCAATGCATAGCCGCCCCCAAGGGTCTTGGCCGGCATCCGTCGGGTGAACAGGACGGGTATCGCGCCCAGACCCGTCGCCAGCATGGTGACAACCGCGGCGACGAAGGCCTGAAAGAGAATCGAGTGGGGGGACATGGGAGTTCCGGAAACGGAATAGCTTCGACGGCGGGTCAGAGGCTGACGGAAGTCTATACTGGCTTGGGGAAAGGAGCCGGGGGCGGGTCACTAGTCTCCACCCAGAGGCGAGAGGCAAGAGGCGAGAGGCGAGAGGCGAGAGGCAAGAGGCGAGAGGCGAGAGGCGAGAGGCGAGAAGCGAGAAGCGAGAAGCGAGCCGGACCCCAACCCCCGCCCCATAAAACTCGCTGCAACCTAGGCAAGGCCAGAGAGCAACCGGCAGCTCGGCCGCCCAGCGGACGAACTGCTGCCCCTGCTAGACTGCCCCCCGCGTCATGCCCCGCCGCGACGATCTTCACTCCATCCTCATCGTCGGTTCGGGTCCTATCGTCATCGGACAAGCCTGCGAGTTCGACTACTCCGGTACGCAAGCCTGTCGTGTGCTCAGGCGTGAGGGATACCGGGTCATCCTGGTCAATTCAAACCCCGCCACGATCATGACGGATCCGGAGTTTTCCGACGCTACCTACATCGAGCCGTTGACCCCTGAGATGGTCGAGCGGGTAGTGGAGAAAGAGCGGCCCGACGCCATTCTGCCCACGGTTGGCGGACAGACCGGAATCAACGTGGCCTCGGCGCTGCACGAAAGAGGCGCTCTGGACCGCTACGAGGTCGAGTTGCTGGGCGCCAACATCGAGGCTCTCCGGCTGGGCGAGGATCGCCAGCTCTTCAAGGAGGCGATGCAGGAGATCGGCCTCAAGGTGCCGCGAAGCCATCTGGTCCATAGCCTCGACGAGGCGCACAGCGCGGCCGAGGATCTCGGCTATCCGCTGATCTTGCGGCCGAGTTTCACCCTCGGCGGAGAGGGGGGCGGCACCGCCTACAACCTCGACGAGCTGCTGGAGATCGCCGAGCGCTCGTTGGCCACCAGCCCCGTCCACCAGGTGTTGATCGAGCAGTCCGTCCTGGGCTGGAAGGAATTCGAGCTCGAGGTGATGCGGGACCGCGCGGACAACGCGCTGATCATTTGCTCGGTGGAGAACTTCGATGCCATGGGAGTGCACACCGGCGACTCGATCACCGTGGCTCCGCAGCAGACGCTGTCCGATCGCGAGTACCAGGCCATGCGCGACGATGCCTTCGCTGTCATCCGGCGGGTCGGCGTGGAGACGGGCGGTTCAAACATCCAGTTTGCGGTCGATCCCGCCACCGGGGAACGCGTCGTCATCGAGATGAATCCGCGCGTTTCGCGCAGCTCCGCATTGGCGTCGAAAGCGACGGGGTTCCCGATCGCCAAGATCGCCGCACTGCTGGCGGTGGGCTACACGCTGGACGAGATCCAGAATGACATCACCCGGAAGACCTGGGCGGCGTTCGAGCCCAGCCTCGACTACACGGTGGTGAAGATCCCGCGATGGGCCTTCGAGAAGTTTCCCGCCACGACGCCGTCGCTGGGGACCTCGATGAAATCGGTCGGCGAGGTGATGGCAATCGGCTCGAACTTCCAGGAGGCCTTGATGAAGGGTCTCGCCTCGCTGGAGCTCGACGGTAGTGAGGCGCAACGGGAGGTGCGGATGGCGGATCCAGTGCGCCTGCGGCGACGCCTGGCGAGTCCGAACTGGGAACGTCTGTTTGCGGTGTTCGCCGCCTTGCGGCAGGGCTGGTCCGTCGGTGAGGTGGCCCGCACGACGCATATCGATCCCTGGTTCATTCGCCAGATCGCCGGAATCGTGGAGCTGGAGGCGGAGCTCGCCTGCTGGGATCTGACCTCGGCTCCGGTGCCGTTGCTCCGGCGGGCCAAGGAGGCGGGCATGTCCGATGCCAGGCTCGCCGAGCTCCTGCGCTGTGACGAGGCGAGTCTGGCCCGTCGCCGCGTCGAAGCCGGCATCGTGCGGACTTACAAGCGGGTGGATACCTGCGCGGCGGAGTTCCCCGCGGTCACGCCATACCTCTACTCCACATTCGGCATCGAGGATGAGGCGCAGCCGACCGAACGCCGGAAGGTGGTCATTCTCGGCTCCGGGCCAAATCGGATCGGTCAGGGCATCGAGTTCGACTACTGCTGCGTTCACGCCGCCTACGCGCTGCGTGAGGAGGGCTACGAGACGGTCATGGTGAACTGCAACCCGGAGACCGTTTCGACGGATTACGACACCTCGGACCGGCTCTACTTCGAGCCTCTGACCCTCGAACACGTGCTGGAGATCGTGGGGCGCGAGAAGCCGGACGGGGTCATCCTGCAGCTCGGCGGTCAGACGCCGCTCAAGCTGGCTCGGGGACTCGAGGCGGCCGGAGTGCCGATCTGGGGTACGCCTCCGGAGGCAATCGATCTCGCCGAGGACCGTCGGCGTTTCGGCGCCCTGCTGGCGGAAGAGGGAATCCGTCAGCCGCAAGGCGGCAGCGCACTGTCGACACAGGAAGGTGTGGCGGTGGCCAACCGCATCGGCTATCCCATTCTGGTCCGCCCCAGCTACGTGCTCGGCGGCCGCGCGATGGCGATCTGCTATGAGGAGGAGTCCCTACGCCGATTCATGGCCGAGGCGGCCGAGGTGGCCGCCGGTCACCCGGTGCTGCTGGACCGGTTTCTGGACAATGCGGTCGAGTACGATCTCGACCTGCTGGCAGACGGGGAGCGGGCGGTGGTGGCGGGCATCCTGCAGCACATCGAGGAGGCCGGCATCCATTCCGGAGATTCCGCCGCCGTCCTGCCGCCGCATCGAACCGACCCCGGACAGCTCGAGACGATGCGCGAGATCGCACTGCGACTGGCGCGGCGCCTCGGCGTCGTCGGCCTGATGAACGTGCAATTCGCGGTGCACCGCAACGAGGTCTATGTTCTCGAGGTCAACCCGAGGGCGTCACGCACGGTGCCGTTCATCGCCAAGGCCGTCGGGGTGCCGCTGGTCAAGCTGGCGGCTCGAGTCATGGCGGGCGCCAGCCTGGCCGAGCTGGGGTTCACCGAGGAGCCTGCCGTTCCGGGCGTCTTCGTCAAGGCTCCCGTCTTCCCCTTCAACCGATTCCCGGGTGTGGATCCGCTTCTCGGTCCGGAAATGAAGTCGACCGGAGAGGTCATGGGAGTGTCGACTCGTTTCGGACCGGCCTTCGCGAAGGCTTGGATCGCGGCGGGGAACCCGCTGCCGTTGCAGGGGTCCGTCTTCCTCTCGGTCGCCGACCGACACAAGTCCGCCGTGGGGCCATTGGCGCGTCGGTTCGATGAGCTCGGCTTTCGCCTGCTGGCGACCGGCGGCACTGCCGAAGTGCTGGAACAAGAGGGATTGACGGTGGAGAAGGTGCTGAAAGTGCATGAAGGGCGGCCGCACGTCGTCGACCGCTTGATCAGTCGCGAGATCGACCTCGTCATCAATACGCCGACCGGGCGCGAGTCGCAACGCGACGACGCCGAGATCCGCCGCACGGCGCTGCGCTACGGGATCCCGTGCATTACCACCCTGGCCGGAGCGGAGGCTGCCGCAGAGGGGATCACGGCGCTGCGCGAAGAGGACCTCTCCGTGCGCTCGTTGCAGCAGCTCTCCGGCGCGTCGAGCTCGTCTGTCGCGGTGGGAATCTCCCGCTCGGATTGAGATCTGGTGGGGGCGCCGCCCGGCGTCGGGCCTTCCAGGCGCTGCGGATAAGATGGCGTTGCAGGAGGAGTCATGACAGAGACACGTACCGAATCGGACAGCCTCGGTGAGGTGGAAGTCCCGGCGTCGGCGTACTACGGGGCTCAGACCGAGCGCGCACGGCAGAACTTTCCGGTCTCGGGACTGCGCTTTCCGCGCCGTTTCATCGCCGCCCTGGGCATGATCAAGGCGGAGGCCGCCGCGGTGAATCTCGACCTGGGGATTCTGGATCAAGAGATCGCAGATGCGATCCGCCAGGCGGCTGACGAGGTGGTGGCCGGCGAGCACGATGAGGACTTTCCCCTCGACATATTCCAGACCGGCTCCGGCACCTCGACCAACATGAACGCCAACGAGGTGATCTCGAATCGAGCCATCGAGATCCTGGGCGGCGAGCTGGGCAGCAAGCGCCCGGTACATCCGAACGACCATGTGAACGCCGGCCAGTCTTCCAATGACACCATCCCCACCGCCATCTACGTCTCGGCCTACGGCGCCATCTGCGAAGAGCTCGAGCCGGCGCTGGAGCGGCTGGCGGAGTCCCTGGCCGCGAAGGCGAAGGAATTCGACGACGTCGTCAAGATCGGTCGCACGCACCTGCAAGACGCGGTGCCGGTGCGCCTGGGCCAGGAGTTCTCGGGCTACGCGCAACAAGTGCGGTTTGGCATCGAACGAGTGGAGGGGGTGAAGCCCCGGCTCGCCCAGTTGGCGCTGGGCGGCACCGCCGTGGGGACCGGCCTCAACGCCCCGCCGGGGTTCGCGGACCAGGTGATCGCCGGTCTGGCCCGGCGCACAGGCCATCCTTTCGTTCCCGCACCCAACAAGTTCGAGGCCCTGGCGGCGAAGGACGCGGCGGTCGAAGCGTCGGGCACCTTGCGCACGCTCGCCGTGTCCCTGACCAAGATCGCCAACGACCTCCGTTGGCTCGGTTCCGGTCCGCGCTGTGGCATCGGTGAATTGATCCTGCCCAGCCTGCAGCCGGGGAGCTCGATCATGCCCGGGAAAGTGAATCCGGTGATTCCCGAGGCCGTCGTCATGGTCTGTGCCCAGGTAATCGGCAATGACGCCACGGTGGCGTGGGGAGGGGCGGCGGGCAACTTCGAGCTCAACGTAATGATGCCGGTGATCGCCTACAACCTGCTGCAGTCGATCGAGATCGTCGCCAATGTCGCGCGGCTGCTGGCGGAGCGTTGCGTGGACGGCCTCGACGCTCACCGGGAACGCTGCGAAACCCTGGTGGAACAGTCTCTGGCGCTGGTGACGTCGCTAGCACCTCGTATCGGCTACGACAAGGCCGCGGAGATCGCCAAAGAGGCATACAAGAGCGGCAGGACGGTGCGCGAGGTCGCCAACGAGACCTCGGGGCTGTCACCGGAAGAGCTCGATGAGGCGCTCGACGCGCGCGCGCAAACCGAAGGGGGCATTCAAGGCCAATAGGCGGGTGTCGCGCGGAGCGCTGGATTCGCCCCCGTCACTGAGGAGGGAAGTCGGTATGCATCATGGGGCCTGGTTGATTCTGCACATGCTCGGCGCCTTCGCGCTGTTTACGGCGCTCGGTGCCATCTGCCTGCAGGCGCTGTCGGGGCATTCGGCCCGACAGCCGTTGCTGGCGGCGCTACACGGGGCAGGGTTGCTACTGATGCTGATCAGCGGTCTGGCGATGCTGATGCCCATCGCCCGCGCAGGCGGACCGATGGGCTGGTCGGTGGGCAAGCTGGTCATCTGGCTGATCCTTGGCGGCATCACGGTCCTGCCCAGGCGCAAGCCGGAGACGGCCAAGTGGTTGTTGTGGGTGATTCCGCTGCTCGGTGGCATCGCCGCGTGGTTGGTGATCGCAAAGCCGTTCTGACGCGCTGGAGCTGCGGCTCCCGACTCGCGAATTCGCCTTGTGACGGGCTTCCGGCTCCCAGCTCCCAGCCTCCAGCTTCCAGTCCACCGAGCCGACGGCCCCCGAGCCTCCCCCCGAGCCCCAAGCCCCAAGCCCCAAGCCCCAAGCCCTATCCATTCCCCCCCCATGACCGCTCGACGCCATCTTCTCGGCCTGACGCCGGCTGAGCTCGCCGAATGGTTCGAGGCCATCGGCGAGCCGTCGTTCCGTGGCGAGCAGTTGCTCACCTGGGTCTATCGCCATCTGGAGGCGGACTTCCGCCGCATGAGCGTCTTTCCGCAACCGCTACGCGACCGGCTGGATGGCGAATTCGCGGTACTCAGCGGAAGCGAGCTGGAGCGGGTCGAATCGCCTGACGGCACGATCAAGGTGCTCTTGCGCTGGCCAGACGGGGCTTCGACCGAGTCGGTCATGATCCCGGCGCGCTCGCGCGGCCGCAGCCGTACCACCGCGTGCCTGTCCACACAGGTGGGTTGTGGCGTCGGTTGCCGCTTCTGCGCCTCCGGCCTGGACGGCGTCATGCGCGACCTGAGCGTCGGCGAGGTGATCGAGCAGGCGTGGCGCATCGCACAGATTCTGCAGCAGCGGGGACGGCGACTCTCGAATGTCGTGTACATGGGGATGGGCGAGCCGTTGGCCAATTATCAGACGACGGTCGAGTCCGTGCGCCGACTCAACGCGGACTGGAACCTGCACATCGGGCAACGCCGCATCACCATCTCCACCGTCGGCCTGCCGAAGCAGATCGAGCGTCTGGCCGAGGAAGGGCTGCAGGCGACGCTGGCCCTATCGCTGCATGCCGCCGACGACGCGTTGCGGGCTGAGCTCATTCCCTGGGCTCGCGGGGTCGAACTGGAGCGCCTGCTGCCGGCCCTGCGAACCTACTTCCAACGCACGGGCCGGGAGATCACCTTTGAGTATTGCCTGCTCGCCGGGGTCAACGATCGTCCGCAGGACGTGACGGCGGTCGCAAAGGTGGCGCGCGATCTCCACGCGGCGGTGAATTTGCTGATGTACAACCCGGTGGCCGGCCTGGAGTTTCGCCGACCGAGCCGAAACCAGGCGATTCGATTTCTTCACTCTCTGCGCCGCCAGGGCGTTTCCGCACATCTGCGAGAGAGTCGCGGTCTGGAAGGGGACGCCGCCTGCGGCCAGCTCCGCCGCCGTCGGGAAGGGGCGGCGGGCTAGCGGCGCAGCCTTGACGCCGGGCGAAAAACCCGTAACTATTCACTCGACCATCGAGAAGGGCAAACCCGCCGTGAAGCGGGGACGCAAAGCCGACGGATCTCCACCACGGAGATGGCCGGGCTGCCGAACGGCAGATCGAACGCGAAGCGCACGAGCGGTCGCCGGGCAATTCAGCCGGAAGTGTCGTGAACTCGCCGCACGATCTCGCGCCATGAGGCGCGTGTCTCCGGGAGGGCGCTCTTCGGTGCCGACCGCCGCCGAAGGGTCGTTCTACGACCTCAGTCTTTTGTTCCAGTCCTCGTTGATCGCTGGGCCTCGATGTAGCGGTCCACGAGTTCTTCCAGCACCGGCAGCGTGACCGATCCGTGCAAGAGGATCGCGTCGTGGAAGGTGCGCACGTCGAAGTCGGGGCCGAGCGCCTCTTCGGCCTTGTGACGCAGACGCGTGATGGTGAGTTCACCGAGCTTGTAGGAGAGCGCCTGGCCCGGCCACGAAATGTAGCGGTCCACCTCGGTCTCGATCTCGTGATGGGAGAGCGCAGTGCGCGCCGTCATGTAGTCGATCGCTTGCTGCCGGCTCCACCCCATGGAGTGTAAACCCGTGTCGACGACCAGGCGGCAGGCGCGCCACATCTCGTAGGTGAGTCGGCCGAAGTTGGAATAGGGATCGCGATAGAAGCCGGCCTCCAATCCCAGCCACTCGGCATACAAGCCCCATCCTTCCCCGTACGCCGACAAGTACCAGAAGCGGCGGAACGGCGGGAGGCCTTCGAGCTCGTCGGCCAGTGCCCCCTGGAGATGGTGCCCCGGCACCGACTCGTGGAAGGTCAGCGCTTCCAGCGCGTAGAGTGGCCGGCTGGGAAGATCATAGGTATTGACCCAGTAGATGCCGGGCTGCGTCGAGCCATGGGCCGGAGGGACGTATCGACCCGACGTATAGCGCGGGGCCAGCTGGTCCGGGACCGGCTTGATGGTGTAGGGGAGCCGGGGAAGAGTCTTGAACAGCGCGGGCAGCTTGCCGTCCATCTGCTTGGCGATCCAGGCCGCGTCCTTGAGCAGCTCATCGGGCGTCTTGGCATAGAAGCGTGGATCGGTGCGCAGGAACTCGAGGAAGTCCTGGAAAGACCCCTTGAAGCCGACCTGTTCGATCACCTTCTGCATCTCGCCTTGAATGCGCGCCACCTCACGCAGGCCGAGATCGTGAATCGCCTGCGGGGTCATGTCCAGCGACGTGTAGCGGTGAATGACGAACTGGTAGTAGCGCTGCCCGTCAGGCAGATCGGAGGCGGCGATCGTCTTGCGGGCCGCAGGGTAGTACTCGTCGTGCATGAACCTCTTGAACGATTGGTAGGCGGGGATCGCCGCGTTGGCGATTGCCGCCCGGCCGTCTGCCTCCAGGGCCTTTCGGTCGGCGGCGGGCAGGCGAGCCGGAAGGTCTGCGAACGGCGCCCAGAAGACGCTGGATTCGACGTCGTCGACGGCGTACTTGTCGACTGCGATCAGCACCGACTTGACGACCACCCGGGGCAGGGTGAAGCCGCGCCGCATCCCCTGACGCATCAGTCCCATCTCTTCCTCGAAGAATCGCGGCAGCTGGCGCAGTCGGGAAATGTAATCGCGATAGTCCTGCGCCGTGCGCAGCGTCATCATCTGCGGCAGGAGGGAGAGATTGATGTAGAAGCCCTCGTCAGAGGTGAGTGGAAGCTGCTCGTCACCGAGCTCGTGGCCTTCGATCGCATCGGTGAGCTGGAACTCGAAGATGCGGTAGCTGATCTCGTCCTCGACGGAGAGCGTCTTCGGATCGATTGCGTGGAGCTCCGCGAGGAAGCCGCGATCCGCTGCATAGCGCCGCTCAAGGCTCTCCGGCGACATCGAGGGCAGCCGGTCGTCATACTCGTGGCGGCCGACGCTGGTTGCCAGCAGCGGATCCTCACGCAGCCGAAACTCCCATTCGCGGGCGAACAGATCGTGCAGGCGCTCGCCCGGGCCGGCGCTCGTCTGTGCCGTCTGGGCGCGGCAAGGTCGCTGAGCGACTGGAATCAGAAGCATCGTGAAGGCGATCGCGGTGGCGATCCCGCGAAGTCGTCGCGTCGCGACGAGTCCAGCGGAGACGGTCGATGGGGATGGCATGGTGACCTCCTCGAGGGATTGAATCGAGTCAAGCTAGCACATCGCCACGAGCGGCTACGGCTGGAACTGCGGGCGTAGAATGCGTCGAGCCGATGCGCAGATCAGGTGAAAAGACACCCCGGGGCCGGGCGGCGGCAACCAATCCGGCCAATCGATTCGAGTCCCTGCACATCGAATCGGATGAGCCGGCAGCGGATCGGGTCCCGACTCGTTATCTGCGGGACGAGAGCCGCTCGGTGCTGTCGCGCAACGACAGCCCGGACGTCCCGTTCGACGTCTCGCTGAATCCCTATCGCGGCTGTGAGCATGGCTGCATCTACTGCTACGCCCGTCCCACTCACGAGTATCTCGGTTTCTCGGCCGGTCTCGACTTCGAGAGCCGGATCCTGGTGAAGGAAGACGCGCCGGCGCTGCTGCGGCAGGCTTTGGCTGCGGCCTCCTGGCGGCCGCAGCCGATCGGGCTGTCCGGGGTGACCGATCCGTATCAGCCCGTCGAGCGAAAGCTCGGGATCACTCGCGGCTGCCTCGAGGTCCTGGCGGAGACGCGCAACCCGCTCATGGTCGTGACCAAGAATGCGATGGTGGAGCGCGACATCGACCTGTTGACCGTCCTGTCTCGCCACGGCGCGGTTTCGGTGGCGATCTCGATCACCACGCTCGACGTCGATCTGATGCGCCGAATGGAACCGCGGACCGCTCACCCGACGCGCCGCCTGCAATCGATCCGGACGCTGCGAGAGGCGGGCATACCGGTGGGCGTGCTGATGGCTCCGATCGTGCCGGCGCTCACCGATCACGAGATCCCGGCGCTGCTCGAGGCGGCGGCCGATGCGGGAGCGATGTTTGCCGGTTACACCGTGTTGCGATTACCCGGTGCGGTGGATGAACTCTTCACGCACTGGCTGGAGGAGCACTTCCCGGTCCGTAAGGAGAAGGTGCTGCACCGCCTCGAATCGATGCGTGACGGGAACCACAACGAAGCTCGCTTCGGATTGCGCATGCGCGGTGCCGGCGAATGGGCCGATCAGATCCGGACGCTGTTCGAAACCTCACGCCGCCGCGTCGGCCTGGCGCGCCGCGGAATGCCGCTTTCGGTCGACGCCTTCCGCCGACCCGAAGGCGACCAGCGCCGATTGTTCGAGTAGGGCCGGACCCCCCCCTCCCGCCCCCTTCGCTACCCGCTACCCGCTACCCGAGGGAGTTACGACGGAGCGTTGATCGTAGTTCGGGGGCGTTTCGATTGGAATTTCAGGGCGGGTGGGGGAACCGGAAGCGGGCAGCGGGTAGCCGGTAGCCTTCTGTTCTCCGTCCCTACTCCGCCATATGGACCGTGCGCTGCGGGAAGGGGATCTCGATCCCGGCTTCGTCCAGGGCCAGCTTGGCGATCTCCAGTAGATCGACGACCGCGGCGCGCTCCTTGTAGGCGTCTTCGAGCCAGACCCGCAGCTCCAGATTGACGGCGGAGTCGGCGAGCTGGGTGACGACGACGGTGGGCTCCGGGGTCTCGGCGACGTACTCGTTGCCGTCCACCGCGTCGAGTAGGACCTGCCGAGCCTGCCGTACGTCTTCCTTGTAGGCGATGCCAAGCGGAATCGCCAGACGCAGGCGGGGGTTGAGGGTGTGGTTGACGATTTTCTGATCGACCACCTGCTTGTTGGGTAAGAAGGTATCGAGCTCCTCGACCGTGCGGATGTGCGTCGAGCGCAGACCGACGTACATCACCCGGCCGAAGGTGCCGGCGATCGTGACGTGGTCCCCGGTGCGGAAAGGCCGATCCCAGAGGATGGTCAAGCCCGCGATGACGTTGCCCAGAGTGTCCTGGGCCGCCAGGCCGACGGCCAGACCCGCGACACCGAGTCCGGCGATTACCGAGCCCACTTCGAAGCCGAGCTGATTGGCGACCATCACCGTCCCGACCGCGAGAAAGGTATACCTGGTCAGCTGAATCGAGATCTTGATCAGGGCCGGATCGGCGCGCTGGCGTTCGAACAGAGCGCGTAGCAGGCGGCGCGCCACGAAGTAGAGCGCGACGAAGAAGAGGGCGACGACGATGGCGTACGCCAGATTCGGCAGTCCATCGACGAAGTGGGTAAACAGGCGCTCGCCGGCACGCTGCCAGGTCTTCGGCTCGAGTGGGTTTCCTCGCACCAGTTTTTGCAGCTGCAACCCCTCCAGATCCTTTTCCGCCGTCTGCTGGGACTGCGCCGAGGACTGATCCGTCGACCCGGGCGTGGCCGGGGCTTGGGCCCGCGCGATGCCGGCCGGTGTCAGGCACAGGAAGAGGAGCAGTGTCGTCCAGAGTCGCACCTGACGTGCGGCACGAGGTGAGGCCTGGCCATCTCGGTTGACGCGCATGATAATTTGAACAATAATAGTTTGTGTACAAATTGTCAACCGAGAGGACGCTCCGAGGAGATGGATGAGCGATCGCCAGAACGACACCGAGAACGGCCGTGACTCATCACGTGTCGTCGACGCGCTGCGGCGGATCATGCGAGCGCATGATCTCGATTCGAGGGCCCTCGAGTCCGAGTACGGAGTCACCGCCCCGCAGCTCCTCTGCCTGCGAGCCGCCGCTGCGGGCGATCACTTGACGGCGCGGGACATCGCGCGGCGCATCCACTTGAGTGCCAGCACCCTGGTCGGCATCCTCGATCGGCTGGAGGACAAGGGATTGATCGAACGACTGAGAGACCCGGCGGATCGCCGGCGGGCGCCGCTGCAGGTCACACCGCGTGGCGAGGCGCTGCTGGAACGCGACCCCTCGCCACTCGGCCGTCGACTCAGCGCGGCATTGGCGCGGCTCGGCCAGAGCGAGCGGGAGCGGCTGGGCAAGTCTCTTGCACGCGTTGCGGACCTGGTCGACGACGGCGACTCGTCGACCGATGGTTCGAACTAGGGCGGAGGAGGTCGAATGGCCCGCAACGTGACCGAGAAGCTGATCGCCGATCATCTGGTCGAAGGCGAGATGACGCCCGGCTCGGAGATCGGACTACGCATCGACCAAACGCTCACTCAAGACGCCACCGGCACGATGGTCATGCTGGAGCTCGAGGCGATGCGGCTGGAGCGAGTCAAGACCGAGCTGTCCGCCCAGTACGTCGACCACAATCTGATCCAGGAGGACTTCCGCAACCCGGACGACCACCTGTTTCTGCTTTCGGCCTGCCAGCGCTTCGGCGTCTGGTACAGCCGACCGGGAAACGGCGTCTCCCACCCCGTGCACCAGGAGCGCTTCGGCAAGCCCGGTCGAACGCTGCTCGGCTCGGACAGCCACACGCCAGCCGCCGGAGCGATCGGCATGCTGGCCGTCGGAGCCGGGGGGATCGAAGTCGCAATGGCCATGGCAGGCAAGCCGTTTCACGTCAAGATGCCGCAGGTCTGGGGCATCCACCTGACCGGGGAGCTGCCCGACTGGGTGAGCGCCAAGGACGTGATCCTGGAGCTGCTGCGGCGCCATGACGTCGACGGCGGACGTGGCCGCGTGCTCGAGTACTACGGGCCGGGGCTGGAGTCACTGAGCGCCATGGATCGCCATGTCATCGCGAACATGGGCACCGAACTGGGGGCGACCAGCAGCGTGTTCCCCTCCGATGACGAGGTGCACCGGTTCCTGCGCGCTCAGCGGCGCGAGGAAGATTGGATCGAGCTGCTCGCCGATGAGGGCGCCGGCTATGACGTCGACGAGGAGATCGACCTCTCGACCCTCGAGCCACTCATCGCCATGCCCTCGAGCCCCGGCAACGTCAAGCCGGTGCGCGAAGTCGAGGGAGAGCCGATCTATCAGGCCTACGTCGGTTCGTCGGCGAATCCGGGGTACCGCGACTTCGCGATCGCCGCGCAGATAGTGCGGGGGCGCAAGGTCGACGATCGTGTCTCATTCGACGTCAATCCGACCTCTCGCCAGATTCTGGCCAACCTGATGCGGGACGGGCATCTCGAATCGCTCCTGCTGTCGGGGGCACGCATTCACCAGGCCGGGTGCAACGGGTGCATCGGCATGGGCCAGGCGCCGGCGACGGACCAGATCAGCTTGCGCACCGTGCCGCGCAACTTCCCGGGCAGATCGGGGACGCGCGAAGACAAGGTCTGTCTGGTCAGTCCGGAGACGGCGACGGCCTCGGCGTTGAGCGGGCGCATCACGGATCCGCGAGACCTCGAGATGGACTATCCGCGAGTCGGCGAGCCGGCCGCACCGGCCGTGATCAGCGAGCTTCTGGTGGCGCCCCTGCCACCGGAGCAAGCGTCTGCCGTGGAGCTGCAGAAGGGGCCAAACATCACCTCGATCCCCGACTTCGATAGCCTGCCCGAGAGCCTCGAGCTGCCCGTCCTGCTCAAGGTCGGAGATGACATCTCCACGGACGAGATCATGCCCGCCGGCTCGCGAGTCCTGCCCTATCGGAGCAACATCCCGAAGATCAGCGAGTTCTGCTTCGACATCATCGACGAGACCTATCACGACCGCGCGCTGGCGGTGCGCGACGACGGCGGTCATACGGTGGTTGCAGGGGAGAACTACGGCCAAGGCTCGAGCCGCGAACATGCCGCCCTGGCACCGCGGTTTCTCGGCTTGCGGCTGGTGCTGGCGCGCAGCTTCGCGCGGATTCATTGGCAGAATCTGGCCAACTTCGGAGTCCTCGCGTTGACGTTCGTCGATCCCGAGGACCTCGACCGTATCGAGCAGGGAGACGCTCTGCGCCTCGAGCGGGTAGGCGAGCAGATCAAGCGGGGATCGGAACTGAGCGTCTACGAGGTGACGCAGGAGCGGTCGATCGCGGTGCGTCATCAGCTCAGCTCGCGGCAGGTCGAGATGGTGCTGGCCGGCGGCGTGCTCAACCAGATGCGCGAGCAGACCGGCTAGCAATTCGGGCTGCCAAGGAGAGCTCTCTTGGCTCCGATAGAATCGCCGACGGGAACTCTCGATGAACGTCGAATTCATTGCCCCATTCGAACGGGCCTGGCAGCGGATGGTGCGCATGCTGTTCCGCCCGTTCAGGCTGAAGACGTGGCTGACGGTCGGTTTCGGGGCGTGGTTGAGCGGCGCGGGCGGTTGCGGCAGCTCCTTCTCCTACCGTGGCTGGTCGCCGCCGTCGCGGGGTGGCGGGGAGGGGATCCAGGGGGTCGGGCGCTGGTTGGAGGCGCATCTATGGCTGGTGCTAGCGGTCGTCGTGCCCGTCGTCGTCGTGGTGCTGGTGATTGCCGTCGTCTGGCTCTGGTTGCGCGCCAGGGGCTGGTTCCTCTTTCTCGACAACGTCGCGCAGGGTCGCGGAGCGATCGCCGCGCCCTGGCAGCGGAACGGGGGGCTGGCCAACTCGGCCTTCCTCTGGTATCTGGGGTTCGGACTCGTGACCTTGGTGGCGATGAGCCTGCTGGTGCTGCCGTTTGCGCTCGCCACGGCCTATTCCGAGGGGGGCGCGCCACCGATCGGCCTGCTGCTCGCGATCGTACCGATGGCGGTGCTGATCGCCGTAGTCGCCGGGTGCGTCAACCTCTATTTCTTCAATTTCGTGATTCCGATCATGTACCGGGAGCACCTCAGAGCGGTTCCGGCCTGGGGGCGCTTCCTGCACCTGCTGGGCTCGAATCTGGGGAGCTTCATCTTGTATGCCCTGGTCTCCATCGCCGTGGCCGTGGGCTTCGGATTGTCCGTGCTCTTCGTCGGATTGCTGACCTGTTGCATCGCGTTCATTCCTCTGCTCATACCCTTCGTGGGAACCGTCCTGTTACTGCCGGCATGGGTGACATGGCGCGCCTTCAGCCTCGAGTTCATCAGACAGTTCGGCCCGGACTACGACCTCTTTGCGCCTCTCGACGTGGCGTCGGCCTAGGGCGGCTCGAGAACGGGGCGGCTCAGGGAGCTCGACGAGCCGAGAACCTGCGCATCCATCCGAGGTGAAACGCGACGTCGGGCGTATTGCCGAAATACGCGATGTTCTCGGTCACTCCCAGGAACAGGATGTTGCCGCGACGGGCCAGGTGCTTGAGTCCAAGCGTGCCCTGGATGGCGGTGTCGTTCAGCTCGGAGAGGTGAAGCTGGCGGAAGACGCCCTGCGACACGCTGAGCTGCACGAGGGCGCTGGTGCGGCGCCCCAGCTGGCGCTCCAGGCCCACCAGGGCTGAGAGGGCAGTCTGCCGGTCAGTTCCGATGAGATCGTTCGGGCCCAGCCAGCGGACTCCGGCGGCTCCGTGGAACGAGTAGCGGCGCCCCATCCAGAGTGCCAGAAGCTGAGTGCCGAGATCGACAGAGCCCGAACCGGCGAGCCGTTCCCGGTGGCCGGTCGGCGCCTTTGCCTCTCCATTCAGGGTGAGATTCCAGCCATCCATCGTCGATCGGAGAGCGACCTTGGCGCCGAGGGAGACATCGCCGAGCGAAATCCCCGGCGGCTCACCGATGTAGAGCTCGCCCTGATCGCTGGAGAGGAAGACGGTGAAATCATCCCGCGGGACGGCCTGCCGGCCTTCCTGGCTCAGGCCGAAGGCGCTGTGGAAACCCTCGATCACGCCATCGAGCCGTCCTCCCACCGCGCTGATCACCGGAATGACGACGTAGAGCTCCATCCTGTGTCCGACGCCACGGCCCAGCACCAGGTCTGTCCGATACGACTCGGCGTCGGCGAAGTAGAGCTCTCCGCCGGCGGAATCGGCGATCGACCTCAGGTCTTCGAGGCTCAGCTTGGCCCGCGAGTCGCGGGTCAGCAGCATGTTCTGCAGAGGGGTGCTGCTGGCGAAATAGTTCGCTCCGGTCAGCGTCAGCTTGGCCTGCCAGTCTCCTTGCGGCAGCACGGCGGCAGAAGTGGGTTGGAGGTCGAGAAAGCCGAGGCTGAGGATGAACGGCGTCAGCACCGGCAGCGGTCCGGCGGCTTGCAGGCGTTGGATGGGGTCCGCCTCGGACTCCTGCGCGGTGGCGGGAGCGGCCAGGAGCAGCACCGAGAGCACGCAGAGCAGGGTAGTGAGGTATCGCACGATGACAGGGCGAAGACTACTATGGCGTCGTCATGAGCCGCCGTTCCCGATCCGGCCCGTCCAGCGAGGAGCATCCGTCGCCGGTGCGGTCGCCGGATATCTCCGATGAGGATGACGCTCAGTGGGACGGCAGACGGATCCTACACTGCGACATGGATTCCTTTTATGCCTCTGTGCACCTGCGTGACGATCCCGAGTTGGCCGGCAAGCCGGTGGTCATCGGCGGGGATCCGGAGGCCCGGGGCGTCATCGCCGCGGCGAGCTACGAGGCGCGGCACTATGGAGTGCATTCGGCGATGCCTTCGTCGCAAGCCCGGCGCCTGTGTCCCGACGCGGTGTTCATTCGTCCTGATTTCGCTCGCTATCGTCGGGAATCAAGACGGATCTTCTCGATTTTTCGAGAGTTCACGCCGATCATACAAACGGTCGCCCTGGACGAGGCCTACCTCGACGTCAGCGAAGTCTGGCCGCAATGGGACAGCGCCACCGGAGTCGCTCGAGCGATACGAAAACGCGTCGGAGAAGAGGTTGGACTCACCGTCAGCGTGGGGGTCGGCCCGAACCGCCTCGTGGCCAAGATCGCCTCGGACTTCGACAAGCCCGACGGCTTGACCGTCGTACCTCCGTCGAGGGTGCGGGAGTTCCTGGACCCGCTGCCGGCGCGTCGGCTGCCCGGCGTCGGTCCCGCGACGGAGAGGATCCTCGCCGAGTTCGGCATCACGACCATTGCCCAACTGCGCCATTTCCCGGAAGCGGAGCTGGCGCGCCGCCTGGGCCGCAATGGGGAGCGCCTTCACCGCTTCGCGAGGGGACTCGACGACCGACCGGTGCGAGTCCATCGAGAACGCAAGAGCCTGAGCTGTGAGCGCACCTACGCGCAGGATCTGATCCGGCTCGACAGCATGGACAAGCGCTTGGCAGAGATGTCACGCGAGGTTGCCGAGGGGTTGCAGAAGCGCGACCTCTCGGCATGCACGGTGACCCTCAAGGTGCGCTTCGCCAATTTTCAGACGGTGTCGCGTTCGCTGACCCTGGAGGGTCCGACCCGGGACTCGGCGACCCTTTGCGAGGTGGGGTGTTTTCTCTTGCGGCGCACCGAGGCCGACCGCCGGCCGGTACGGCTGCTCGGCCTGGGGGTGGCCAATCTGGTGCCCGGCCACGTCGAACAGCTGGCCCTGTTTGAGTGAGGACCTCCCCGACCCTCTCCCCAGGACCCTCCCATTCCTCCACGCCAGGACCCGCGCCCGGCCCCCGGCTACCGGCCCCCGGCTTCCGGCCTCCGGCTTCCGGCCCCCGGCTACCGGCTCCCGGTCTCCGGTTCCCCCGCCCGCCCCGGCTCGCTTCTCGCCTCTCACCTCTCGCCTCTTCCGGGCGACTGGCGACCGGCGACTGACGACTGGGAACCTAGCGCCCCTTCAGGCGATCGGTCTGGCGGCGCTCCTTCTTGGTGGGCCGGCCTTTGCCGGGCTCGCGGCGCGCCGGCGGGGTACGCATCAGACGGCGCAATGGATCGGGCGGTGGCTTGGGCGGGCTCAAATCCTGAAACAGGCGCTGGGCCTCCGCCTTCGGCAGGGGCCGGTCCCGCAGCTCCTCGACGACCAGCACTCGTGTCCAGTCCCGTCGTTCGAGCTCGATGCGATCGCCGACTTCGACACGGCGGTGGGCCTTCGCCGAGCTGCCGTTGACCTTGACACGGCCGAGCGAACAGGCGCGCGTCGCCTGTGAGCGCGTCTTGAATGCCCGCGCTATCTGCAGCCACTTGTCGAGCCGCACCTCCACGCCCACACTCTACCGTCCACGGGACCCAGGCCCCTGGCTAGCCGCCGCCTGCTGCTCGCTACCCGCTACCCGAGGGAATCCCAGAGCGACTCGCTCCTCGCCCCTCGCTCCTCGCCCCTCGCCCCAAGCTACAATGCCGCTGCCATGGAGCGGTCCAGACGACGTCTATTCGGGCTGGCGATCGGGCTGTGTCTGGTCGTCTTGCTATCCACTCTGCTGTACCAGCTGGGGATGGCGACGCTCGAGCACCGCCCGCGCTCCTTCTGGAGCAGCCTCGAGTGGGTGGCAGAGACGCTTTCCACCACCGGTTACGGCGCCGACAACAGCTGGAGCCATCCGGCGATGGTGCTCTTCGTGGTGCTCTTGCAGTTTGCCGGTGTCTTCCTCATCTTCCTGATCTTCCCCATCTACCTCATCCCGGTGCTCGAAGAACGCTTCGAGGCGCGCTTACCGACGACGCTCGAGAAGATGTCCGGGCACATCATCATCTACCGCTACGGGCCGGCCGTGGCCTCCCTGCTGGCTGACCTGACGAAGGCCGATCTCGCCGCGGTCATCGTGGAAGAGGATGAAGAGACGGCGCGCCGGCTGATGGACAGCGGCGCACGGGTGATCTACGGGAGGCTCGAAGACGGCGTGCTGGAGAAGGCGGGGCTGCATGACGCCTTCGCCCTGGTCGCCAACGGCAACGACGACGAGAACGCGGCGGTCATCCTCTCGGCCCGCCAGGCCGGATTCAGTCGCACCATCCTGGCACTGGTCGAGGCCCCCCTGCATCGTCGTCCGATGAGGTTGGCCGGCGCGTCCGCGGTGTTCACGCCGCGCCACATTCTGGGCGCCGCGCTTGCGGCCCGGGCGAGTGAGCGCATCAGTCCCACCGTCTCGGGCGCCCAGCAGCTATCCGGCAAGTTGCGGGTGGGCGAGGTACGTCTGCATCGTGACAGCCCCTTGGCCGGATCCACTCTCAAAGACGCCCAGCTCGGGCGGCATACCGGCGCCGTCGTCGTCGGCCAGTGGTTCGGCGGACAGCTGAAGGCTCCTCTGATGGCAGAGGATCGGCTACGCCCGGACGGAATCCTGCTCGTGCTCGGAAGCGACGACAGCATCGCTCGTCTCACGGAAGCCTGTGAGTCGACCCACCCAATCAATCCTCGCGGGCCTTTTCTCGTCGCCGGCTATGGCGAGGTCGGTCGCAAGGTCGCCGAGCTATTGCGCGATGCGGGCGAGCCGGTGCGAGTGGTCGATCGCGTGGCGCAGGAGGGGGTGGACGAGGTCGGCGACGTCCTCGATCCGCATGTTCTCGAGCAGGTCGGCGCGATCGAGGCGAGGACGGTGATCCTGGCCCTGGACAGCGACAGCGCGACCCTCTTCACCACGGTGGTATTGAAGGAGCTGGTTCCGATGGTGCCGATTCTGGCCCGGGTCAACGAGGCCGACAACGTCGATCGCACCTATCGGGCCGGGGCGGACTTCGCGCTCTCTATCAGCCAGGTGGCCGGGCAGATGCTGATGCGTCGGCTATTCGGCCAGGAGGAGGTGGCGATTCACTCGGGACTGCGCATCCTGCGTGTGGCGGCGGACGGTTTGGCCGGCGGCTCGCTCGACGAACTGGCGATTCGCAGTCGTAGCGGCGCCTCAGTGGTGGCGGTCGAGCGGGGTGACCAGGTGCTCGTGGATCTGGCCTCGGATTTTCGCTTCGAGCCGGGAGACATCGTGTACCTGTGCGGCAGCAAGGAGGCCACACGTCGCTTCCAGAGTCTGTATCACCCTTCGCGTCGGGACGGCGAGGCGACGGGCCAGACGCCGGCACCGAGCTGAGCCGGCGACTGCACTGCGCGCGGCATGACGGACGGTCCACTGCTCTTCATCTTCGTCGACGGCGTCGGTCTGGCTCAGGCCGGGCCGCGCAATCCGCTGACCGCCGCGCCGGGGGCCGGGCTAGGACGACTCATTCAGGGTTCATTGGTCGAGGGGGCGGTACCGCGTTCCGGCGTGCTGCTGCGAGCCCTCGACGCCACGCTGGGGGTCGCCGGTTTGCCGCAGAGCGCCACCGGCCAGACGGCGCTGCTGACCGGTGTGAATGCCGCCGCGCGGCTGGGGAGGCACGTCACTGCGTTTCCCGGCGCCCGGCTGCAGCGCATCCTGCAGCGATCTAGCGTGATCCGGCGTCTGAGCCAGGCCGGTCTGCGCTGCACCTTCGCCAACGCATTTCACCTCGATCCCTACGAACGCTCGGAGCGCGGACGGCTCTCCGCCACGACACGTGCCATGATGGCAGCCGAGCTGCCGTTTCGACGTCTGCCGGATCTGGAATCGGGTCGTGCGGTGACCTGGGACGTCTGTCGGGACCGGTGGCTGCGCGGTTCCTCTGGCGGACTCTCGCCGATCGTCCCGGAGGAGGCCGGACGGCATCTGGCGTCGATCGTGTCGTCGCATGACTTCACTCTCTACGAAACCTTCATGACCGACCTGGCGGGCCACCGACGCTTTGATTGGATCGCCCGGGAGGCCTTGCGTCGGCTGGATGGGCTCCTGGCCGGTCTACTGGAGGCCTTGCCCACTGCGGCGACCGTGCTGCTGACCAGCGATCACGGCAACCTGGAGGACGCCGAGTCCACACTGCACACGCGTAATCCAGTGCCGCTGCTGGTCTGGGGGCGTGACCGGGAGGCCTTCGCCGGCGCCGGTGCCATTTCCGACGTCGCTCCTGCCATTCTCGAGGCCCTGGGCGTGCACTGAAGGGCTGAGCACCATCGCCGCAGACGGGCAAGCGGCATTACTCTTGCTACAGACGAAGTACCGCACTGTATTTTGAGCCCCCCGGGGTGGATTGAGTTCAAGGAGGATCCAGATGATCGAAGCGCAGTCGCTGACTCGCCGCTACGGTGAGTTCACGGCGGTGAACGACATCTCTTTCGGCGTCCAGGAAGGAGAGATCGTCGGGCTGCTCGGACCCAACGGGGCGGGCAAGACAACGGTGATTCGGATGATCACCGGCTTCTTGCCGCCCTCCTCGGGGCGCATCCGCGTGGCGGGACACGATCTGTTTCGCGAGTCGGTCGGGGCCCGTCGGGAGATCGGCTACCTGCCCGAGAACGTAGCGCTCTATCCCGAGATGAGGGTGGACGAGTACCTCAAGTACCGGGCCAGCCTCGAGGCGGTGGAACGAGACGAGCGGCGGGAGGCGATCGACCGGGCAGTCGCACGTTGCATGCTGGCGGATGTGCGACGGCAGATCATCGGGACGCTGTCGAAGGGATACAGGCAAAGGGTCGGGCTGGCCGCGGCGATCCTGCATCGGCCGCCGGTGTTGGTTCTGGACGAGCCGACGGTCGGACTCGACCCGCGGCAGATCATCGCGATTCGGGATCTCATACGAGAGCTGGCCGAGGAGTCGACCCTCCTGCTCTCCACGCACATCCTCCCCGAGGTGGAGCTCCTCTGCGATCGCGTGGTGATTCTGGATCGGGGCCGCATCGTTGCCGAGGGCACACCCGAGAGCCTGGGCCAGCGTTGGAGCGGAGCGGCGTTACTGCACGTCACCGTGCAGCAGGCACCGCAAGAGGCCCCCGACGTCCTGCGGGCGATTCCCGGCGTCGACGCGGTGGACGCAGCCGCTGGGACACCGGGTCGCTGGCTGGTGCACTGCGCCGACGGGGCCGAACCGGCCGCAGCGATCTTCGAGGCGGCGGTCGAGCATCGATGGGTGTTGACCGAGCTGGCTCCCGAGAGGGCTTCTCTCGAAGACGTTTTCGTGCGGCTCACGACACGTGAGGAGGAGGGGACTCCAGGGGTCGGGCAGGCACCGGGAGAGGTGCCGTCATGACCGCGATCTGGGCGACTTGCCGGCGCGAGATCCGGGCCTTCTTCGTCTCGCCGTTGGCCTGGGTCGTGTTGACTTTCTTCCTCCTGGTCAACGGCTTCATCTTCTGGCTCATCGTCTCCTTCCTGAACGACCCGCGCTCCCAGTTGGGGGCGCCGATGGAGCTGTTCTTCGGCCAGACCGTCTTCTTCTGGATCGTCTTGCTCTTCCTGGCACCGATCTTGACCATGCGGGCGATTGCGGAGGAGAGACGGAGCGGCACGATCGAGGTTCTGCTCACCTCGCCGATCACCGAAGGGCAGGTGATCACGGGCAAGTTTCTCGGCGCCCTGGTCTCCTATGCCTTCCTGTGGGTGCCGACGGTGGTCTACGCCCTGCTCATCCAGCACTACGCCCACCTCGACTGGGGGCCGGTGGCGGCGGGATATCTGGGGATCTTCGGCATCGGCTGTCTCTTCCTGGCGGTGGGCATGTTCGCTTCGGTGGTCAGCCGCAGTCAGCTGGTCGCAGCGCTGATCAGCTTCGCCGTCCTGATCCCCTTGTTTTGCGCCGGTCTTCTGCAGTCTCTGGTCAACGCCCCGAAGTTGAAGGATGCCCTGGGCTACCTGGACCTGTGGCAACACATGAGCGACTTCGGCAAGGGGATCGTCGACACACGACCCCTGGTCTACTACCTCTCGGCGACCCTGCTGTTCCTCTTCCTGGCGGCCCGTGCGCTCGAAACCAGGAAGTGGAGGTAGCCGATGAGAGGCATGCAGCAAAGCACGCGCCGCAGGCTGGTGCAGGGGTCGATGCTCGGAACCGGCGTCATCCTGGCCCTGGCTCTGTTCGCGATGGTCAACTACCTGGGTTGGAAGTACCACGTGCGCGGCGACTGGACCGCCAGTCATCTCTACACGCTCTCCAAGCGCTCGGTCAAAGTCATCGACGGGCTGACCAAGCCGATCGACGTGACCGTCTTCATGTCGCAGGGCGATCCTCTCTATCAGCCGGTGGAGGAGCTATTGAAGCGATATGCGGCGGCGTCGTCCCAGATTCACGTCGATACGGTGGATCCGGAGCGCAACGTCGCCGAGGCCCAGAGCATCGTGAACAAGTACAAGCTGACGCGCGGCAACGTGGTCGTCTTCGAGCGCGGGTCCGACCGGAGGATCGTCGAGGCTTCCGATCTCGCCGATTACGACTATTCCGGCATGCAGTTCGGCCAAGGGCCGAAGATGAAGGGGTTCAAGGGTGAGCAGATGTTCACCGGGGCGATCCTCGACCTGACGGAGGCACGCAAGCCGAAGGTCCTGTTCACCACCGGTCACGGCGAAGCGAGCCTGGATGACTCATCGAACGGCGGCATGAGCCAGATCGAGGACCTGCTGGGCAAGGACAACTTCGATCTCTCCGAGTGGTCTTCGCTTGGCAAGCCCAGCGTACCCGCGGGAACCGACCTGCTGGTCATCGCCGGACCGACGGCACGCTTCACCGAGCCTGAGTTGCAGGCGTTCAGCGCATACTTGCAAGGCGGAGGCCGCATGCTGGTGCTGTTGGATCCGCTGCTCGGAGCGGGTGGCGTGCAGACGCAGAGCAGCGGCCTCGAGGCCTGGCTGGCGGACTATGGCGTGAAGGTGGACGACGACGTGGTGGTCGATCCGGACAACCGCGTGCCGTTCTTCGGCGCCGAGTCGTTCTTCGTCAACTCCTTCGGGGACCATCCGGTGACCGACGTGCTGCGGCAGGCGAAATATCCGGTGATCCTCACCCTGGCGCGATCCGTCGAACCGGAGAAGGACGTCAAGGGCTACGAGCTCACGACACTGCTGAAGACCGGAGCCGACGGTTGGGGTGAGACCGATCTGGAGCACCTGCGGGCGGTCGACCGGGACGAGGCGGATGTCCCGGGGCCGGTGAGCCTCGCGGTCTCGGTCGAGCCGAAAGCGAAGAACGGGTCGACGGAAGCAGCAGAACATGGAGAGGCCGAGCCCTCGAGCCGTACGGCCGCCGCCTCTCAGCCCGCTGCGGACACGAGCCGAAAGGCCGGCGATTCCGCGGACGACGCCGTGAAGAAGGGCGAGGGAAAGCGGCGATCGATGCGGTTGATCGTGATCGGCGACTCCGACTTCGCGACCAACGGTCAGCTCGGCAATGCCGGCAACCCCACGTTGATGGTCAATGCGGTGAACTGGATGGTGGCCCGCAAGAACCTGATGGGCATCCCGCCGCGCGCCCCGGAACAGGTCCATCTCAGCCTGACGCGACAGCAGCTGGCCGGGATCTTTTGGCTGGTGATCGCCGGCCTGCCCGGCCTGGCGGTGCTGCTGGGCGTCGCGGTGTTCGTGCGCCGGAGGCGGTGACGCATCATGCGCGGCCGTGGACTCCTCATACTGGCGCTCGTCGTGGTGGCGCTGGCAGCCTTCATCGGCCTGTACGAGCGCAAGCTGCCGTCGAGCGATACGCGACGCGAACAGTCCAAGCACGTCTTCAAGCTGAAGAAGGACGGGATCGACGCCATCACGCTGCAACGGCCGGGCGAGCCCACGGTGGAGCTGGTGCGCGTCAAGCCGCCCACCACGACGGCACAGCCGTCGACGGCCATGACCGATACGGGCTCAGCCGACTGGACCTTGCACGAGCCGTGGGAGTTTCCGGCTGCCAGCAGCGCCGTGGATTCGCTGATCGACACGCTGGTCAACCTGGAGCAGAAACGCCGGCTCACGGACTACAAGGCGGCGGATCTCGGCCTCGACAAGCCGCGCGCGACGGTCACGCTGCACACGGCGAGCGGCGAACATACCCTCGAGGTCGGGTCCGAGGTGCCGGGATTTGCCTCCATGACCGTCCGCGTCGCCGGTGCGACGCCCGCCTACGTGGTCAGCGACGGGCTCTGGGACGAGTTGAACAAGAAGGCCGGGGACTGGCGCAGTCATGAAGTGCTGAATGGCTCGCGGAGCGACATCGACGCGGTGTCGTGGACTTCGCAAGCGGGTGCCGTCAATCTGCGGCGCGACGGAAGCGACTTTCGTGTCGCCAAGCCCTTCGAAGACGTTGCCGATCAGGACCTGGTCGACAAGCTGATGACCGGACTGACGGGTCTCCGCGTCGATCACTTCCTCGACGCCACCGATGCGCAGTCGAAGGCTGTGGCGCCCGGCCAGGTCGGGGCGACGCACTTGCACGTCGAGCTGCAGGCTCCCAAGCATCCGTTCGACGTCGACCTCAGCCCCGATGAACAGGGCCAGGTGACGGCGCGATACGACGGTCAGGTCGCAGTCTGCAAGAGCGATCTGCTCGACGTGCTGCGGCGCGATCCGGGCGATTGGAGATCGAAGTCCTGGACCTCGCTGCGCGTCTACGACATCCGTCAGGCGACGATCCGCGACGCCACCGGCACGATTCGACTCAGCCGGACCGAAGACGGATGGTCGCGCGACGGCACGGCGATTCCATTCGACGCCGCAACCGACGTCCTCGATACGGTCACCGGAGCGAAGGCCACCAGCGTTCGTACGGTGGCGAAGGGCAGCAGGCCGGCCGGCAAGGCGGAGATCACGCTGGTCTTGACGCCGGAGAGCGGCGGCGGCGGCGAGCAGACCCTGTCGCTCTACGGCGACGGAACCGGGCTCAATTCAGCGCGCGACGTCGTCATGACCATGCCGCAGGATCTGCTCGCCAGCCTGAAGTCCCGCCTGCAAGATCTGCGGTCGGCCAAGCCGACCAGCAAAGAGAAGCCCGCCGCACCCGAGACGGGCGCGAAGTCCGGGGCCGCCCCGGCGACCGGCTAGTCGTATCCCCGATCTGAGTACTCCCCGAACACGTCGCGTAGCGTGTCCGAGATCTCCCCGAGGGTGACCTCGGAGCGGACGCAACGCAGGATCGCCGGCATGAGTTGGCCGTCCTCGCGTGCGGAGGATTCGAGCGCCGAGCGGGCCGCTTCGACTTCTTCTCTTCGACGCTGTCGCTTGAAAGCCGCCAAGCGCTCGACCTGCTCACGCTCCGCCTCCGGATCGATCGACAGGACGTTGGCGACGGGTTCACTCTCGAGCCGGTAGACGTTGACGCCCACCACCTCCTCCTTACCGGCCTCGACGTCTCGTTGATACGCGTAGGCGGCGTCCGCGATCTCGTGCTGCTGAAAGCCTTGCTCGAGCGCCGCCATGGCACCGCCCATCTCGTCGATACGCTCGATGTAGCGGCGCGCCCGGCGGACGATCTCGTCAGTGAGCGATTCGATCAGATAGCTGCCGCCGAAAGGATCGGCCACTGCCGGGACTCCAGATTCCGAGGCGAGGATCTGTTGCGTGCGCAGCGCCACTCGAGCGGTGCTCTCGGTCGGCAACCCCAGAGCCTCGTCCATCGCGTTGGTATGCAACGACTGGGTTCCACCACAGATCGCCGCCAAGGCCTGCAGCGTCACTCGCACGACGTTGTTCTCCGGTTGCTGGGCGGTCAGCGTCGAGCCGGCGGTCTGGGTATGGAAGCGAAGCCAGAGGGAGCGTTCCTGGCGTGGCGCGTAGCGTTGGCGCATCAGCTCGGCCCAGAGTCGGCGCGCCGCGCGGAACTTGGCGACTTCCTCGAGGAAGTTGTTGTGAGCGTTGAAGAAGAAAGAGAGGCGGGGAGCGAAGTCGTCGATGTCGAGACCGCGGTGCAGGGCGGCTTCGACGTAGCAGAGCGCGTTGGCGAGCGTGAAGGCGACTTCCTGGACGGCGGTGGATCCGGCCTCGCGCATGTGGTACCCGGAGATCGAAACCGTGTTCCACTTCGGGACCTCGCGCGAGCAAAACTCGATCACGTCGGTGACCAGCTTGAGCGACGGACCCGGGGGAAAGATATAGGTCCCGCGAGCGGCATACTCCTTCAGGATGTCGTTCTGGACCGTGCCGCCGAGTCGCTCCCAGGGTACGTTCTGTTCCTCCGCCACGACCAGGTAGAGGGCGAGCAGGATGGCCGCCGTCGAGTTGATAGTCATCGAGGTCGTGACCTCGTCGAGCGGGATTGCCTGGAAAAGCCGGCGCATGTCGGCAATCGAGTCGATGGCCACCCCGACGCGGCCGACCTCGCCCCGCGCCATGTCGTGGTCGGAGTCGTAGCCGATCTGGGTCGGCAGGTCGAAGGCCACCGACAATCCGGTCGTCCCCTGACTCAGCAGATAGCGGTAACGCCGATTCGACTCCGCCGCGTCCGCATAGCCGGCATACTGCCGCATGGTCCACATGCGGCCGCGATACATCTCCGCGTAGAGACCGCGCGTGAACGGGAACTCTCCAGGGTCGGAGATCTCCGAGTCGTAGTCGATGGCCGCTGCGTCGTCCGGTCCGTAACACGGTTCGAGTGGGATTCCGGAGCGGGTATGGACGTCATCCTCGTTTTTTTTGCGCTGCATGGACAGATTATAGGCGCAGTCAATCGACCCTCCACGGTGCGGAATCAGTGCCACAAAGCCTCGGGGCAACGCTCGTATCGGGCTCCTGCCAGCGCTTACTTGGTTATTCAATGTACTCTTCGTAACAAAGGTAATCGCACGATCCAGCCTCGCGGCACCGAAAGGTGTCAGAAATTGACCGCAGTATCTTGTGGCAAAAGTGTTGACATGACGCAATATGTAGTGCATTCTTTTTTTGTTACACCAGACGTAGCCGAAACTATGAGGCACTGCACATCGCAGAAGGTGATCATCGTACTTCGGAGACACGTGTCTCACGGTCCTCGTCGCGTTGATGCGACGAGGACTTCGCAGGCGAACCACGGTTGTAGGCCGGCTCGGATGTGGATTCCGTACCCGGCTTTGCCCGAGACGATCGTCGTTTCGGGAGGCAAGCGGCAATTACGTCGGCTTGCAGCTCGTCGGGGCTCGAACTCCGGCGACCCCAGCAGCTGGGGCAGGAGGTAGTGACCATGGCAGCAAAGAAGAAGGCGGCCACGAAGAAGCGCGCGACCAAGAAGAAGGCCGCGACCAAGAAGAAGGCTGCGCCCAAGAAGCGTGCGACCAAGAAGCGTGCGACCAAGAAGCGTGCGACAAAGAAGCGTGCGACCAAGAAGCGCGCGACCAAGAAGCGCGCCACGAAGAAGCGCGCCACGAAGAAGAGATAGCAGACAGTCTCTGGCTGCTCTTTGGGCCCCCAATCGTTCGCCCGGGGCGACCGATTGGGGGCCCTTTTTCTCGTCCCGGCCGTGCGGCGGTCTAGGGTCGCGCTACGAGCGGGACGGATCCCCGATAGCCTTGCCGCGAGGTGAGTTGCTGGCGATGCGGATGTCGCAGCTCGACGCGGATCTCGTGGTAAGCGGCGGGCCCGTCCCCGTCGATCTGAAAGCCGAGCACATACTGGTGGCGGATGTCGTCCAGGATCTGGTGGCAGGCGGTCAGTATGTCGTCGCCTTCCTTGAGTGGGAAGTAGCGCCCCCCGGTCTGAACGGAGAGCAGGTTGAGCGTGTCGGCGTAGCGGTAGATCTTGTGACCGGAGTTGTCGAGCTCGTAGGCGCTGCCACTGTCGATGCCGAGGGCGAAGACCGGGATCTGCGCCCGACGCACGATTTCACGCGCGGTGTTGGGATCGATCTCGCTGGCGTTGTCCACGCCGTCGGTGATGAGCACGGCGGCCGGCCGGACCGCGCCTTCGCCGCCGCTGATCTTCGGAATCCAGGCGATTGCATCGTTCAGTGCCGTCATGCCGGAGGCGCGCCACGCGGCGATCGCGTCGTGCAGAACGGAGACCTGATCGGTGAGTGGCACCTCGACCTGGGTCGTTCCCTCCGAAAACGTGCCCAGTGCGAAGCGATCGCCGGGTCGCGCCTGCGAGAGAAAATAATTCAACGCCTTGGCACTGCGCTCGAGGCGGTGGCTGGTGCCCATGCTGCCTGACAGATCCTGCAGGAAGATGAGGCGGGCCGGCGCCCGTTCGTCGTTGTCGAAGCTCTGGATGGGCACCTGCCGGCCGTCGACGTAGAGCTCGAAGTCCTCCTGTTTCAGGTCCTTGACGTAGCCCCGTGGCGAGCGCACGACGACGGGAACGAGCACCCATTCGACGTTGACGGTGGAGCCGAAGCCACTCTGCGCCCGCGCAACGGCCGGGCCGAGGCCGAGGAGGGCCGGCAAGGCGAGGAACGCCACCGCCAACCCAAGACGGCACGATCCGAAGGCGCCGAGAGAGACGCGGACTCGATCGGACCGGCGTCTGCCGCATGACGTCAGACGAAGGCGCCGAGGTTGCATACGCGTCGCGAGTGAAGAAGGAGGGCTGTCTGCGGTGTCGAAGGGAGTTGGTATCGTATCAGCGGTGGGCGAGGCACGCTAGCGGTCCGGGAGGAAGACGGGATGGAGCCGGCAAGCATCAACATCCGCAATCTGTCGGTCAAGTGCGGTCACTGCGACACCTATCAGACGCTGTGCAAGTTCGAACGCCGCGGAGAGTGGAACGTCTACACGTACGAATGCGAGAACGACACCTGCGACCCGGAGGTGACGCGCACCCTGATCGAAGTCCCGAGTGAGCTCGATGAGTTCGCGCGCCGTGATCCGGAGTGGCACGGTGGTGAGAGATTCGCCGGCGAAGGCTGAGGCGGCCGGGTCGATTGGATGTTGGCGCCGTTCGGCGCCAGCATTCACTGAGCGTCGCCGGATGGCACGCGTCGTTGCTATGCTAGGCTCGCCGTCGCCGGAGCGCGCGCTCACCCCCATCGACCGGAACCATCGGTAGATCTTCAGGAGTCCAGATCCAATGAAGCGCATCGTCCATATCGTGGGCACGGGGACCATCGGCGAACCGCTCATCGGACTGTTCACCGACCTCGGCGACAAGATGGGAATCGACGAGGTCACCTTCCACAAGAGAACGCCTCTGAAGTCCGACCGCGCCAAGCTGAATCACCTCATGGAACGCGGCGCCCGGCTGGCCGTCGACCGCGATCAGACCGAGGCCTTCGAAGCGCTCGGCCACAAGGTGAGCTATGAGGCCGAGGAGGCGCTGGATCGAGCGACCGTGGTGATCGATTGCACGCCGGCCGGTAACCAGAACAAGGAACAGTTCTATTCGCACCTGAGCGGTCCGAAAGGCTTTCTCGCGCAGGGTAGCGAGGAGGGCTTCGGCAAGCCCTACGCCAGGGGAGTGAACGACGAGGCTTTGGTGCCCGGCGAGGATCGGTTCATTCAGATCGTTTCCTGCAACACGCACAACATCACGACCCTGCTGAAGACCCTGAGCGACGAGGGAGAGGGCGCGTACAACCTGGAGGCTGGGACCTTCGTCTGCATGCGGCGGGCGAATGACATCACTCAGTCGGACAAGTTCGTGCCGGCTCCCTACGTCGGAAAGCACGACGACCCGGAATTCGGGACGCACCATGCGCGCGACGCACACCGCGTCTTTCAGACTCTCGACATCGACCTGAATGTCTTCTCGAGTGCGGCCAAGCTGAACACCCAATACATGCACTCGATCTGGTTCCAGTTGCGGCTCGACCGAGACATGGATCTCGATGAAGTGATGGAGCGTCTGCGCGGCAACCAGCGCGTCGCACTGACCGACAAGCAATACGCCAACCTGATCTTCAGCTTCGGCCGTGACCACGGGTACTACGGCAGAATCCTCTCGCAGACGGTGGTGGTCGTGCCGACGCTGATGGTACGCGGCAAACGCGAGGTGACCGGCTTCTGCTTCACCCCACAGGACGGCAACTCCCTGCTCTCGTCCCTGGCCGCGGCCTTGTGGCACATGGATCCCGATCCGGCGGCGGTGTCTCGTGGCCTGGATCCCGTTCGGCGTTGGCTCTATCGAGAGATTTGACCTGCCGGCTCGGTGTTCGCGCCGGTCGGTTGCGGCACCATGGGCACAGACGACCTCTCTTTTGGTGACCTACGGATCGAGGGCCGCTCGTGGGCCGGTGACGAAACGTGGTTCCGCGTTCACCCGCCTGGGTTGGCCGTCGACGTCGGCCGCGGGGCCCTGCAGTTGGCGGGTGCCGAATGGCTGCTCATCACGCACGGTCACCTCGATCATGCGCTCGGTGTGCCCTATGTCCTTTCGCAGCGCAGCCTGCATGAGTCCGCCTCGACGCAGATCGTCTGTCCGGAGGGGCTCATCGACCCGATGGAACGGCTGATTCGCGCCGCCGCGGACATGGAGCAGGCTGAGTACGACTACGAGTTGCACCCGGCGAAGGCGGGGGACCGCTTCGCGGTGGCTCCACGGATGACCGCGGAAGCCTTCGCCGTCGAGCACGCGGTGCCGACACTGGGGTACCACATCCTGCGCCGTCGGCGTCAGCTGAAGGCCGAATACGTGGGAATGCCGGGAGCGCGGCTGGCAGCTCTACGCAGCGCAGGCGTGGCGCTGGAAGACGAGGTGGACGCACTGATGATCAGCTTCTGCGGCGATACGGGACCACGGATCTTCGAGCTCGAACCGAGGCTGCTGGAGACTCCGATCCTGGTGGTCGAGTGCACGTTTCTGGGGACCGACACGCGGCAGCGAGCGCACCTCTTCGGACATCTTCACGTCGACGATCTGATCGCGGTGGCGGATCGGCTTGAGGCCGACGCCATCGTTCTGCACCACCTGAGTCGACGCTACGAGGCTTCGGCCCTGCGGGCTCGTTTGCAGCAGGCCTTGCCTCGTCTGAACGAGCGGTTCCACCTACTGCTGGGTGACCGGTGATGTGCAGCGACACGCGCGGCAAAGCCGGTGCGCGCCTGGCCGAGCTGGACGAAATCGAGGTCGTCGTCGAGAAGCTGGTCAGCGGCGGCGACGGGCTGGCGAGGTTCGAGGGGATTCCGATCTTCGTGTCCCGTTCGGCACCCGGTGACCGTCTGATCGTGCGTCTGAGCGAGCGCCGGCCGGACTATGGAAGAGCCGAGATCGTCCGCATTCTGCAACCCGGACCGCGGCGTCGCGAGCCTCCCTGCCCGCACTTCTCACGCTGTGGCGGTTGCGCCCTGCAGCACCTGGAAGACGCCTATCAGGTCGAGCTCAAGGCGGCGGCGGTGCGCGAGACGCTCGAACGGATCGGCGGAGTGGAGTGGCCGGCGAACGCCTCGCTGGTCAGCGGCGAGGCATGGGGTTACCGGCTCAGGACTTCGCTGCATTCCGAGTCTGCCGAGACGACGGTGCAGGTCGGTTACTTCGCCCGGCACAGTCACGATCTGGTGCCGATCAGGGTCTGTCCGATTCTCGTTCCTGAGCTGGAAGTGGCGGCACAGCAGCTCCCGGCGATCCTGGCGGCCGGTCGAGCTCCTCGCCGCATCGATCTGGCAGTGGGCGACGGCGGTCGACTGACCGTCGCCCCGGTCATCGCGGGCCTGCCACACGGACCGATCGACCTGACGGTCGGAGACGATGTCTATCGCTTCGATGCGCGCTGTTTCTTTCAGGCTCACCGCGGCCTGGTCGGGGCGCTGATCGAGGCCGCCCTGGGCTCCGACTCCGGCGAACTGGCATTCGATCTCTACGCCGGCGTCGGCCTGTTTTCGGTGCCCTTGAGTCACCGGTACCGGCGCGTCATCGCCGTAGAGGGCAATTCCATCGCCGCCCGCTATGCCCGTATCAACCGGAAGGAGAACGCCGTAACGGGTCTCGAGGTCGAGCACCTGGCGGTGGAGAATTGGATCGAGCACCTGCCCGAGGACGCCGAACGGATCGTCGTCGACCCACCGCGCGAGGGGTTGGTGCCGAAGGTGCGGCGCAGCTTGCTGACCCGACCGCCCCGTCACCTGACCTACGTCTCCTGCGACGCCGCCACCCTGGCGCGTGACCTGCGGGCACTCAAGCGGCATTTTCGAATCGACGCTCTGACCCTCATCGACATGTTCCCGCAGAGCGGTCAGATGGAAGTCGTCGCGCAGCTGCGGCGGTCGGATCAGGCGAGCGACGATTAGGGCTCTTCGCCTCGTCGTTCCAGTCGCTGTTGGATGAGGCCTTCCACTTCGCCCGGTTCCGGGAAACGGCCTTGCCGCTTCTTGGAGAAGAGGAGCTCGCCCCCGTATCGGACGTTGAAGACGCCGCCGCGGCCGCGCGTCAGCGTAGCTTCGAGGCCCAACGCATCCCGGATGCTGGCCGCCAACCTGGCGGCGCGAGGTTTGTAGTTTCAAACGACGCAGTATTCGATATCGAGATCTGGCATGGTCGGGCCCATTATAGAGGCTGGACGCAAAGCCGGCTCGACGCCCTGTCGCGCCAAGCCGGCCAGAAGCCGGTGGTGGGCCCGTTCCGTGGCGAGACCCTGCATGCTCGGTATTCCACCTCCATGCGCAGCCGGCAGACCGGGCTCCGCTCGCCGAATGTCTGCAATCGAGATCGCCTCTCGTTCTCCTGGCCGGTGCCTGCGATAGACTTTGGTCCGGCTCGGGTCAACGGGAGCCGAATGAGACATGGCACCAACCGAAGAGATCTCCCAACTCGTCCCGCCTTCTGACGAAGAGCTCGACAAACGCCAGCAAACGGAGCGAATCGCCGGACACGTCCGGGGGATTCTGGAGACGCTGGGCCTCGATCTCAGTGATCCGAATCTGCATGAGACGGATCGGCGGGTGGCCCAGATGTACCTCGAGATGTTCCACGGGCTGCGCGAAGGTGCCGAGCCCAAGGTCACGACCTTCCCGAACGAAGAGGGGTACGAGCACATGGTGATGGAGCGGGAAATTCCGTTCTACTCGATGTGCGCCCATCACCTCGTGCCCTTCTACGGCCACGCGCACATCGCCTACATCCCGAATGAGCGCATCCTGGGACTGTCGAAATTCGCCCGGATCCTCGAGTTCTACGCCAAACGGCCGCAACTGCAGGAGCGTCTGACCGAGCAAGTGGTCGATTTCATCGAGGATCGTCTCAAGCCTCAAGGGGCAATGGTGGTCATCGAGGCGCGACACCTCTGCGTGGAGATGCGCGGAGTGAAGAAACCCGGGGCTCTGACCGTCACTTCCGCGTTGCGCGGAATCTTTCACCAACGTCCGGTGCGCGAGGAGTTTCTCGATCTACTGCGGCGTGCGTAAGTCACTCCTGCTCCTGATGGCGCTGCTCGTCGCGCCACTGTGCACCGCCGCCAAGAAGCTGCCGCCCAGCCCGGAAGAGCTGACGAACTTTCAGCTCAGCCCCGCTTATTCACGCTGGCTGATCGGCCCGATCTACTATCTCGCTAGCGACGACGAGGTCCAGAAGTACCTGGCGCTGTCCGACGACCACGCGGCACAGGCATTCATCGCTGACTTCTGGCAACGTCGCGACTCGAACGGGGCGGCGCCGGGGAATCCGCTCTACGAGACTTTCAAGGAGCGCCTGGAGAGGGCCGACGTGCTGTTCGATCAGCCGCCAATTCCGGGTCATCAGACCGACCGCGGCGTCATCTACGTGCTCTATGGGCCACCGGACAAGACCGAGATCGAGACCGCAACCGAAGTGAATGCCCCGCCGCTGGAGGTCTGGAGCTATTCGGATCGCCCGGTCGGACTGGACGGCAAGCGAGCCCGCCCGAGCATCGAATTCATTCTCGCTCCCGACGGGAGCGCGCGCCTGACGCGTCGTCCGGACTGAGGCGAGTCGAGGGTCGCCGGAGACGAACGATGACAAGACTTCATGCGTGCTTCCAGGGTTGTGGTGTCGCAATTCCTCCTGTGTGTGTCGAGAACGCACAATTGGCTCGAGTGATGGAGACGAGCGACGAGTGGATCCGTGAGCGCAGCGGCATCGTGACGCGGTACTTCGTCGAACCGGGGACCGGAACGGCCGACCTGGCCGCCATGGCGGCACGCGCAGCCCTCGAGGACGCCGGCGTCGCCGCGGCGGAGCTCGACTATCTGGTCTGTGCCTCGATGACGCCGGATCACTACTTCCCGGGGATCGGCGGAATGGTGCAACAGCGACTCGGAATCGCGCCGCTGCCGGCGCTCGATCTGCGTCAACAGTGCGCCGGCTTCGTCTATGGTCTCCAGGTCGTCGAGGCGCTCATCCGCGGCGGTCTCGCCCGGACAGTGCTCCTGGTCGGCGCCGACGTGCATACCTCGTTGATGCCGTTCTCGAAGCGCACCTGGCGCGTTCTGCTGGGGGAGAGCGATGAGTCGCTGTCCGAGGAGGAGTGGAACTGGAACTCGCGCTTTCGTCATCTCATCGTGCTGTTCGGGGACGGAGCCGGAGCAATGGTGTTTCGCGCCGCCTCCGATGACGACGGACGGGGGCTGCTCGGCGGACAGACATACGTCGAGGGCGAAAGCCTGGAGAGCCTCTACGTTCCGGGTGTCGGTTCCGCGGCGCGCCCGTTCGTGGATGCCGCGATGCTCGACCGTGGCGACGCGGTGCCGGTGATGGACGGGCGGGCGGTCTTCAAGCTGGCGGTGAAGCGCATGCCGGAGATCACCAGGGCGGTCCTGGAGGCACACGGCTACGGCCTCGAGGATCTCGATCTGCTGGTGATGCATCAGGCCAATCTGCGCATCAACGAGGCCGCGCAGCGCGCGCTTGGGGTGGCGGACCAACGGGTCCACAACAACATTCAGAAGTATGGCAACACTACATCCGCGACCCTGCCGATCTGTTTTCACGAGGCCCGCGAGCTCGGCAAGGCGGCACCGGGCTCATTGGTGGCGTTCACCGCCCTGGGCGCCGGCTTGCACTGGGGATCGATGCTGCTTAGGGTGTAACCGGCGCAGGAACCGGGACTCCAGGCAGGTCACGAGTCAGCAGTCGCCAGTCACCAGTCGCCGGTCACCAGGCAGAGGCGAGAAGCGGGAAGCGAGAGGCGAGTTCCGGAGTGACTCGCCTCCTCACGCCTCGCTTGTCAACTGGGCGGGGGAACCGGTGACCGGTGGCCGGTAGCCGGAGGTCCGGTTCCTGACCCCGGGCCCCAGGCCGGGCCCCGCTTATTCCGGTTCCCGTACCGTCACGGTCTGGTCCGCGGCGACGTTGGTCAACTTCTGCGTCTTGCCGGACGGCCATCGGATCTCCACGGATTGAGCAGTGGTGGACCCTCCCAGGCCGAAGAACGGGTCCACCTGGGACTGGGAGAGGTAGCTGCCTCCGGTGTGGACCCTCCACTGCTGACGGGCCGCGGGGGTGGTCACCACCACTTCGGCGCCCAGACCGTCGCGATTGCTCGCCTGGCCGACGAGATGGAGTTGCAGCCAGTGTGAGCCGTCGTCGAGACGATTCTCGAACACCGCCGCCGGGCCGCCGCAGGTCGTCAGCACCACGTCGAGATCACCGTCGCCGTCCAGATCGCCCCAGGCGGCGCCGCGGCTCACCCGCGGTTCGGCGAGATCGCCGCCCGCGCCGTCAGTGACCTCTTCGAAGTGGCCCTTGCCGGCGTTGCGGAAGAGCTGGGTCGGCTCCGCATAGCGCACGTTCGGCTGAACCTTCTCGATGTCGGGGTCGAGGTGCCCGTTGGCGATCAGCAGGTCCAGCCAGCCGTCACGGTCGTAGTCGAAGAAGAAGGTGGCAAAGGTCAGGGAGAGCAGAGTCCGGCGGCCGAGTTCGCTGGTGGCTCCGAAATCGACGAATAGTCGATTGCCCTCGTTGTGATAGAGCGCGACCATCTCGTTGGCGAAGTTGCCGATCACCAGGCTGGGTCGGCCGGTGCGATCGTAGTCGGCGGCGTCGATTCCCATGGCGCCCCGAGCGACGCCGCTTTCGGAGAAGGCCATGCCGGAGGCCACGCCGATCTCCTCGAAGGTTCCGTCGCCCCGATTGTGGTAGAGCAGGTTGGGCTGGGTGTCGTCGGCCACGGCCAGGTCGGGCCAGGTGTCGCCGTCCAGATCGAGCACAGAGACGCCGAGCGACTTGGCATCGGGGGCGAAGAGTCCGGCCTGCCGGGTGCGATCCTCGAAGTGGCGTCCACCGAGGTTGTGGTAGTAGCGAGGCGAGGCGCCGGGGTAGGACTCGGGCGTACAGAAGGCCTTCGTCTTTCCGTCGAGGGTGCAGTAGAGATCGCTCTCCGGGGTCCAGCGGACATAGCGCGTCGCGTAGATGTCGAGGCGACCGTCGTGATCGGCGTCCAATAGGGCGACCGAGGCTCCGAGCTCATAGCTCTGACTCAGGCCCGCCTCGCGACTCCCGTCGTGGAAGACGCCACCGTCGTTCCATAGCAGATGGTCGGTGCCGACGCAGGAGAGATAGAGATCCGTGTCACCGTCGTTGTCCAGGTCTCCGGCGGCCCCGCCGAGACAATAGGCCTCGAGATCGAGACCCCATTGCCGGGTCTCGTCGGCGAATCGCATGTGCCCCAGGTTGCGGTAGAAGGCTTGCGTCGTGGACTTGCCGGGATGGCCTCGGAAGCGGGTGCCGTTCAGAAAGAGAATATCGAGGCGGCCGTCACCGTCCGCGTCGAAGAGCACGACTCCGGGGCCCAGTGTCTCCGGAAGCCATTTCTTGCCGAAGCCGCCCGTGTTGTGGACGAAGTCGACTCCGCTGCTCGCCGTGACGTCCTTGAACAGCGGCTTGCCGGCGCTCTTGTCGGCCGTCGGCTCGGTTCGAGCCGAAGAGTCTCGGGTCGTCTCGGTGTTCGCCGTCGGGGCATGAACGGCACGTTCTCCGCACGCGACGGTGAGGCAGGATGCCACCGCCAGTGCGGCGATGAGACGCGGATCCACTCCGTGTTGCATGAGGTCGTCGAACTCCGTTTCGTGGGGAAGAGTTTCAGCCTGCCGCGGCTGTGGTCTCCACGCTTGCGGGCGTGAGAGGAGCCGAGACGTGCTCGTGGATCTGCTGCCGTTCGTTGTTGTCTTCGGGGTGCTCTTCTCGGTACTTGCCGGTCAGGATCTGACTGGCTTCGTTCGCCTTGAAACGCTCGTATAGGCGCTGATGATGGGCCGACGCCTTCGTGTTTCCGAGCCCTCGATAGGACAGCATCAGCGTGTAGTGCGCCATCAGGTCCTCGGGATCGATGGCCAGCACTCCCTGCAGTGTGTTCACTGCGGCTGCAAAGTCTCGCTGCAGGAACTGAATCCGCCCGATCTGATTGAGGACGACGCGATCCTCCGGATACTGTGAACGGGCGATCGCGAGGTGGTGCAGGGCCGACGCGTAGTTCCCCGCCTCCTTGTCGATCAGCGCCATGAAGAAGTGAGCGCGCGGCAGTTGCGGAGACAGGGCCAGCGCCTTGCTCAGCACCTGACGGCCGACTTCCAGGTCGCCTTCAGAGACCGCGACCCGGCCCAGGTTCACCCAACCATCCACATAATCCGGCTCGAGCTCGGTGACACGTTGAAATGCCCGCCTGGCTCCGATCAGGTCGCCCTGCAGCAGCAGCCCGATGCCGTAGTCGTTCCAGCGCCCACGATCGTTTTCGCCGCGGGTTGCCTTGGTCATGTCGGGCAGGCTGCCGTTCGCATCGATGACATGCAGGTCTACGCTGGAGTCCGCCATGTCGACGATGGGAAGCGTCGGCACATGCTTGATCTCGCCCGAGACGTCAGATGTGTCGCCGGCGAAGACGAACTTGCGGTCGTCGTAATCGGGCGTGTACCGGGCTCCTTTCTGGTCGGGGTCCGGAACGCCGGCGAAGGCCCAGTGGGTGTTGTACCAGGAGAACTTCCGGTAATTCAGGTGGGCCGTCAAAGTGATCTTGTCGCCGGCATCGGGAGGGACCTGCAGTCGGAAGTGAACCGTGTCGGCGGCGCCGGGTGGAATCAGACGCACATAGACCGCGGCGCGGGTCATGTAGGCGTTGCGCTTGTTGATGGGGTGCCCGTGGGCGTCGATCAGCAGAGCGCGGTAGAAATGTGCCCCCGGATCCACCGGCGAGTTGCGGGTCGCCTTGCCACTCCAAAACAGGACCCGACCGGTGTCGTCGACCGCTTTGAGCTCGAGCCAGCAGTCGTAGGCGTCGACCGTGCCGCCGGGGAAGAAGTGGCCCACGCCACGGGTCCGCACGACGACGTCGATGCGCACGGAGCCGCCGCGCCGCACCGTGGCGGGGATCTCGTCGAGGGGGGCGAAGATCTCCGACTTCGTTCCGCCGGCGCCGCGGTGGGCGCCGACCTGCATCCCCTGTTCCTCACCGACCGCGAAGGACGTCGAGAGCTGCCCGGTCTGGTCGACGTAGCGGCCGGGCTGGGTCACGCCGGGCTCGGCCTCACCGCGAGTCATCGCGAAGACGTCAACGGTCACCTGGCGAGCCTTCAGGAAGCCCTCGACCGCTTGCAGCTGCACGTCGTCCCGATTTGCCGTCGGCAGGGCGGTATTGGCGGTGGCGAAGCGGTGCGAATGGATCAGGCCGTGCCGATTTCCCGCGTCGTGCGAGGCGACCTCCGGCATATGGCAGTCGGTGCAGGCTCGCGGTTGCGGCGGGTAGTAGAACGATCGGGCGCCGAAGCCCGAGACGCCGCTGGCTTGCCAGTTGTCGTACTCGTTGAAGCCCCGCAGCCAGCGATAGTGATTCACCGGAACGTCGAGGTGCACCTTGTGACAGGCTGAGCACAGGCGCGGTGCCATCGCGCCCTTGAAGAACGGCCGGATGAAGGTTCTTCGGTGGGGTTCCGGGTTCAGGCGGACGAGGAAGTCGTGCAGGCTGGTGAGCAGGATGTTGGGACTGGTCGCCAGACCGTGGAGGGGCGGCACGGTGATCTTGTAGTCGCCGTTGCCCATCGTGCTGTGCACTGAGGAGATCATGTGACAGGCCGTGCAGGTGAGACCCGCCTGGGCTTCGGGCGTGTGCATGATCTTGACGATCGGCGTGTCCATCATGCCCGACTGCAGGACGGCCGGGTCATGGCATCCGCCGCACCACTTCGAGGAGGTCACGCCGGCCACCTGTTGCATGTAGACGACCGCCTTGCGATACCACTGGTTGTTGAAACTCGAGAAATGGTGTGCCGAGCTCTTCCATTGGGCGTAGATATCGGGGTGGCAGCCGGAGCGGGCACAACTCTCAGGCTTGAGGTAGATCGAAGAGGGTACCGTGCCTCGATTCGCGGTGTGCACGGAGGACGGGAAGAAAGGCCCGGTGGCGCCCTGCATCGCCTCGCCGCTCATCGTCTCCGGCGCGGGTGGGTTCTCGATCGTCGCCGACTTGGGCGGGAACGCTCCCTGGACCCACAGCGCTGCCGGCACGGCGATCAGACAGCAGGTGAGAAGCGCCAGCGAGAATCGCCAGGTCCGGCGAGCGCGGTAGCGCCGGAAGGCGACGAGCAGGGCGATCAAGCCGAGCACCGCGACGGCGGTGTGGAGCCAGACCAGCGGCCGAGTGGCATACCGGTTCCCGACGATCGCGACCACCATGCCGACCGCGGCGGCGAGTGTCAGGAGGATGGCGGCGATCCTCATGCCATCCGGGCGATGCCGTCGCCACCAGAGGATGGCGGCGACCGTTGCCGCGAGCCCGAGTCCGAAGTGCAGCGCGATGTTGAGGAAGTAGAAGAGCGTGGGTTCGCCGCCCGCCATCAGGTAGGCGCCGTTGCACACCAGGACGGCAGTGGCCGCCAGAAGGGCCTTTTCCAATCTCGTCATCGGTCTGTCCGGCTTTCGCGGCCCGAATCTACCACTCACCGTTCCCTACTCAAGGGCTCGTGCCGGGTTCCGGCTTCGTAGCCGGGCGGTCGCGGACCTTGAGCTGGACGGTCACGCCGCGAAAGATCGTCTCCGTCAACGACCGCCACTGCTCCGGGGTCATGCTGCTGGGCGGAGCGCTGATCCGGACCTGGGTGTGCGAATCGTCGACCGCCTGCAGCTTGATCCGCGCCTGGCCCCAGATCAGCGCCCACATCGGGGTGACCTCGATGTTCGAGTCGAAAGGTATCTTGCTCTCTTGCATGGCGTCCAGGGTGGCGTTGAGGATCGGGCCGCTGCCCCCTTCATAGGGCGCGGCGTAGGTCTGGTTCGCTTCGTACGCCCCCTCAGGCGGGCGATACGAGTCGGTGTTGAGAAGGCCTTGAAACTCGCGATTCGATTGCAGGACACTCCAGTTCGGGTCCGTGCGGGCACGCAGTCGCATGCGTTCATCCGACTCGACCGCCTGTTTCAGATACTGCAGGGCGAGACCGCTGTAACCCATCATGGCGTAGTTGGTGCCGACCAGGTAGAGCGCCTGCGCCGACCCGCCATTGCGCTGCAGGTAGAGAGCAAACTCTTGGTTGGCGGAGTTGAGGTTGCCTTTCATCAGGTGAACGACGCCCAGGTTCAGGTCGTTGTCGAGTGCCTGCGGGTCGAGCGCTTGGGCCCTTTGGAAGGCGTCGAGTGCAGTGTCGTAATCCTCGTCCGACAGGGCGAGAGCGCCGCGGTTCAGCCAGCCCTGGCGCAATTTGGGGTCGAGGTGAAGGGCGCGTTCCAGGTCGTTCCTCCCGCCCTCCATGTCGCCTTCGATGAAGCGGGCGGTGCTGCGTTGCAGGAGCGCCTTGGCGTCTCGCGGGTTGCGCTTGAGGGCGGCTTCGATCTGCGGCATGGCTTCGGCGACGCGCCCGGCGTCCAAGAGCTGGTCGATGGTCTGGGCGGTGGCGCTTCGCGACACGAGCAGCAGCGCGGCGACCAGGACGAGGCCCACGGACGCGACGAGTCGTCTGCGCCAGGGAAACTTGCGTTGCGTAACTCGAAACATGGCGAGGCAGAAGTTATCAGGAGCCGGGGACGAGGCTCCAGTCGCCAGGAAGAAGCGAGAAGCGAGAAGCGAGAAGCGAGAAGCGAGAAGCGAGAAGCGAGAAGCGAGAAGCGAGATGCGAGAAGCGAGAAGCGAGATGCGAGAAGCGAGAAGCGAGATGCGAGAAGCGAGATGCGAGATGCGAGAAGCGGGATGCGAGATATACGAGTCATTTTCCCTCTAACTTCCCGGCTCTCGCTCTCGGGTTGGCCGGGGAACTGGCAGCTGGCAGCTGGTGGCCGGCTCCAGGGGCCGGGCCCCCGGCCCCGGACTACAATACGCTCATGACCACGCCCTGGACTCCCGCCCGCATCGCCGCCGAGCTCGAGCAGAATGTGCTCGGTCAGCCGGAAGCCGTGCGCGAGGTGGCCGTCGCCATGGCGCGCAAGCTCGCCGGACTGCCCAGCGGCAACGTGCTCATGATCGGCTCTTCCGGAACCGGCAAGACCACACTCATGCGGGCCGTGGAGGCGTTCCTCGAGCGCCATCCGGAGACCGCCGGCCGGTCGATCCTCGTGCGCATGCACGCCAACGTGCTGGCCGAGGAGGCGGAACGAGGGCGCCCCGGCGAGGCCGTGTTGCAACGCCTGCTGCAAGCGGCACGGGTCGAGGAGGGGGAAACTGCGCCGATCGAAGCCGTGCTGGCACGCCTCGAAGGCGGCATCGTATTCATCGACGAGGTGGACAAGATCCGGGCTCAGGTCGGAGACGAGCCGAATGTGCGCGGGATTCGGGCTCAGGAGGCGCTACTGACATTGATCGAGAGCGAGGCGGTGACGATTCAGGCGCCGGAATGGGCCGGACGGAAGTCGATCTCGGTCGACTCGCGTGGCCTCCTCTTCGTCTGTGCCGGGGCGTTCGAGGGCCTCTACGATGCGATCTACGACCGCGTCACGGTCGGGGAGGATCGTGGAGCCCTCAAGTCGGTGACCGTGATCGAGGGCAAGCGGGTGCGTGAGGAGCGGCCGTTCCGGTTGCGCGACTGGCTACGACCGCAGGACCTCTTCGATTACGGCATGAGCCCACAGTTCCTGTCGCGATTCGACGCCATCGTGCTGCTGGAGGATCTGAGCGTCGATTCGTTGACCAGGATCTTCGCCGACAGCCCCGATTCGCGTCTTCGCCGGGCGCGCGACTACTTTGCCAGCTTCGGAATCGATCTCGAGCTGTCGGAGCAAGCGACTCGACGCATCGCCGAGGAGGCGGCACGGCAGCACAGGATCGGCGCGCGGGCACTCGCGGAAGTGTTCGGCCGGGTCATTCGCCGTGCGGAGTTCGAGCCACATCGCTTCGCGACCGACGGCAAGTTGCGGCTCGACGCAACGGACGTCGAACGGCTGCTCGGGGCGGGTGGCGAGTAGCGAGTCGCGAGTGGCGATCAGGAGCGTGGCTCGCGGCTCCCGGCTCTCGGGTCCTGGCCCCTCTTCCGCATCCACCACGTCGGCACCAGAGTGATGACCAGGATCAGCGCCAACGCGATGATCAGCTGGATCAATACGGATGAGCGCTGGCCCTCCGCCGAGTGCGCCAGAGTGGCCCAGAAGTAGGTGTAGATCCACGACGCCGGCGCCATTCCGATCGCCGTGGTCACGGCGAATGTCGGAAGCTCCACGCCGACCAGTGCGGCGCCGAAGTTCACCACCGGGAACGGCACGGGAATGAAGCGGATTCTCACCAGGGTCCAGAAGGCATGCCGTTGGAGCAGGCGATCCATTCGCGCGACGCGATGCTCACCCAGGATCCGGGCGACGAAGTCGCGCCCCAGACGACGCCCGACGACGAAGCTGACGATCGAGCCGAGATACATGCCGCAGAGGTTCCACCAGCCACCCCACCAGGGACCGAACAGAACCGCCCCGCCGATCAGCAAGGGAGAGATCGGCAGGCCGAGCGGGGCGATGATCGTGTAGAGCCCGACCAACAGAGCCGGAGCCCACGGCTTGGCTCGCACCGCGTCCAGAATCGTGGTGATGCGTCTTGCGGTCAGCTGCTGTCCGAGCGGCGTCAGTCGCACGGCCAGGACGGCCCCGGTCAGCAGGATCAACAGGAGGGAAAAGCGCAGGGCGCTCTTCAGCATCCCCGAACGGCCGTTCAGTCGGTCTCGTTCAGACAGAGGAACTCCCGCATTTGTTCGACCAGGACGTCCTGTGACTTGGGATCCATGAAATTCAGGCGGAGCTCGTTGATCACCATGACCTCCATCCGTTGCCACTCCTGCCAGCAATCGGAGCAGATGGAATGCTGAATCGTGGCGCCGAGCTTGCCTGGATAGACGCGACCGGGCAATGACGGTTTGATTTCGCCGCAGCGGGCGCAGGTGATGGAATCGCTCATGAGTGCACGTTTCTTCCGTCGGTCGCGACCACCCTGGTCGCCGGATCGAGCTCGCAGCTCACGGCATGCGTGGTCATGCCGACTCGGCCAACGACGACCGGAAGTAATCGATGGTCGCCGTCAGGCCTTCGTGCAGGCCGATTGCGGGCTCCCAGCCGAGCCGTTCGCGCGCCAGGGAGATGTCGGGCTGTCGTACCTTGGGGTCGTCTTCCGGCAGTGGCTCGAAGGCGATCTCGCTGTCGCTACCGGTCTGCTCGATGATCGACTGGGCGAATTCGAGAATTGTCATCTCATCCGGATTGCCGATATTACAAGGCTCGTTGAGGTCGCTGTTGATCAGCCGCCAGATCCCTTCGATGAGATCGTCTACGTAGCAGAAGGATCGAGTCTGCGAGCCGTCGCCGAACACCGTCAGCGGCGCCCCCGTCAGGGCCTGCTGAATGAAGGCCGGAACGACTCGGCCATCGCGTGGGCGCATGCGAGGGCCATAGGTGTTGAAGATGCGGACGATTCGTGTGTCGAGGCCGTGAACACGATGGTATGCCATGACCAGCGCCTCGGCGAATCGCTTGGCCTCGTCGTAGACCCCTCGCGGCCCGACCGGGTTCACGTTGCCCCAGTAGCTCTCCGGCTGTGGGTGCACGAGGGGATCTCCGTAGACCTCGGAGGTCGAGGCGAGCAGGTAATGAGCCGACTTCGCCTTGGCCAGCCCCAGCGTGTTGTGGGTGCCGAGCGAACCCACCTTGAGCGTCTGGATGGGCAGCTCGAGATAGTCGATCGGGCTCGCCGGCGAGGCGAAATGGAGCACGTTGTCGATCGCCTCGTCGATGCGTAGCGGGCGACTGACGTCGTGATGGATGAATCTGAAGGCCGGATCCTCGGCGTGATGCTCGATGTTGCGTCGATTGCCGGTGATCAGGTTGTCGACGCAGATGATGCGGTGCCCTTCGGCAAGCAGCCGATCGCACAGGTGGGATCCCAGGAAGCCGGCGCCTCCGGTGACCAGAGAGGTGGGCATCAGGCGCTCCAGCCGCGTGCCTCGATCGGCCGGCCCACGGAGGTGTACTCGAATCCGGCCTGGCGCATCTTCTGGGGCTCGTAGATGTTCCTCAGGTCGACGACGACACGGCCCTGCATCAGCGACCGCAGGCGATCGAACTCCAATTTGCGGAACAGGTTCCACTCCGTCGCGATCACCAGGCCGTGGGCGTCGGAGGCGGCCGCATAAGGATCCTCGCAGTACTTCAGACCGGGCAGCACCGCGCGGGTGGCTTCCATCGCCGCCGGATCGAAGGCCTGGATGATCGCACCGCGGTCCAGCAGGCTCTGGGCGATGTCCACCGCGGGCGACTCCCTGATGTCGTCAGTCTCCGGCTTGAACGACAGGCCGAGCAGGGCCAGCGTCTTGCCCGCGACGCCGCCGAAGGCCTGGTCGATCTTTTCGACCATGCGCCCGCGCGCCTCGTCGTTGACCCGCAGCACGGCCTCGATGATGCGGAACTGGAGGCCGTGCTCGGCGGCGATCTGCGCCACCGCGCGGGTGTCCTTCGGGAAACAGGAGCCGCCGAATCCGGGACCGGGGTGGAGAAACTTCGGGCCGATGCGGTTGTCCAGTCCCATGCCGCGGGCGACGACTTCGACATCGGCGCCGAGCGCCTCACAGAGTGCCGCGACCTCGTTGATGAACGAGATCTTGGTGGCCAGGAACCCGTTGGAGGCGTACTTGATCAGTTCGGCGCTCTCCACGTTGGTGATCACGAACGGCACATCGGCGACCCGCAGCGGGGAATAGATGTCGAGCATCATGTCGACGGCGCGTTGATCGCGGCTGCCGATGACCACCCGATCGGGGTGCATGAAGTCGTCGATGGCGGAGCCTTCGCGCAGGAACTCGGGGTTGCTCACCACCGCGAAGGCGTGCCGCCCCGTGCTCCTCTCGCTGACGATGCGTTCGACCATCTGGCCGGTGCCGATCGGCACGGTGCTCTTGGTGATGATCGCCTTGTAGCCGTTGATGTGTTCCCCGATCGATTCGGCCACCTGGCGCACGAATGTCAGATCCGCCGACCCGTCGGCCCTGGGTGGCGTGCCGACGGCGATGAAGATCGCCTCCGCCGCCTCGATCGCCGGGGCCAACTCGGTGGTGAAACGCAGCCGGCCCGCTTCCATGTTCTTGCCCACCAGAGTGGCCAGGCCCGGCTCATAGATCGGAATCTCGCCCTGGGTGAGGGAGTCGATCTTGGCGGCGTCCTTGTCGACGCCGGTGACGTGCATTCCAAAGTCGGCGAGACAGGCTCCCGTCACCAGCCCGACATAGCCGCTGCCTACGACGCAGATGTTCATTGTCTTGCTCTCGCTGCGTAATCGTCGTGATTCGAGTGCGCCCGGTGACGTCGGCTGCGAAGGGTGGGCGAGCCTCCAGTCCCGCCGCTAGGGTTTCGACTCGCGGTACCAGTCCACGAAGCGCTTCAGCCCCTCGCGAATCGGCACTTTCGGGGAGTATCCCAGCAGGCGGGCCGCCTTGGAGACGTCGGCGTACGTAATCGGGACGTCTCCGGGCTGGTCGGGAAGATACTCGATGCGAGGCTCGACGGCAAGCGCCTCGGCGAGCCAGTGGATGAGGTCGATCAGCTGCGTCGTCTCCGCGCCGCCCAGGTTGATGATCTCGAACTCGGGAGCCAGGTCTAACGCCGCCTCGATGCCGTCAACGATGTCGTCGACATAGGTGTAGTCACGCCGCGAAGTGCCGTCCCCGAAGAGCGGCACCACCTCACCGCGCGCCAACAGGTCGGTGAACTTGTGGATTGCCATCTCGGGTCGTTGCGCCGGCCCGTAGACGGTGAAGAAGCGCAGGCAACTGGTGCGCAAGCCATAGAGGTGGTGGTAGTTGAAGCACAGCAGCTCACCGGCTCGCTTGGTCGTCGCGTAGGGGCTGATCGGTTGATTGACTTCGTCGGATTCCGAGAACGGCACCTTTTCATTGATTCCATAGACTGATGACGAGGAGCCGAAGACGAAGACCTCCGGGCCGTGATGTCGTGTGGCCTCGAGCAGCCGCAGCGTGCCGATGCAGTTGACATCCTCGTAGAGGATCGGTTCAGCCAGGCTGGGACGGACGCCGGCGCGCGCGGCCAGGTGTACGACGCTGTCGAATCCCCGGCTCGAGAACAGCTCCTCCACCAGCTCGGCGTCGCGGATGTCCCCTTCGACCAGCTCGAAGGCCGCATGCTCCTCCAGCGCTGCCACATTGGCGCGCTTGCGCGCCGGATCATAGAAGTCGTTGAAGTCGTCGAGAACCGTGACGCGGTCTCCCCGCTCCAGGAGTCGTCGCGTCAGGTGCGAACCGATGAAGCCCGCACCGACGGTGACGAGATGGTGTGCACTCATGGGTTCAGTGTTCTGCTGCGATTGTCACTGAGGGTCGGTCGAGGTCCGGGGATGCCGTAGCTTAGCAACATCGGGCCCCGGCCCCCGGCCCCAAGCCCCAAGCCTCCCTCTCAGTGTGTCTGCGGCGATGGTGGTTCGCTCTGATCCCCCGTGGCGTCGTCGTACCGCTTCTTGATCCCTTTCTTCTGCTCGTGGCGGATCAACCAGCGCAGGAACTTGGACTGATTCACGCCGACCAGAATGTCGTTGACGGCCTGATAGACCTGCGGATCCTGGATCAGCATGCCCAGCGTGCCGTCGCCGGACTCGAGTCGACCGGACACCAGGTTGAGATTGTGTATCAGCGACTTCAGCTCCTCGCTGACCTGCGATCCGTATTCCTTGTCATTGAGGATGCGAGGCAACAGCCCTTCGTCCCCTTGCAGGTTCTCGGAGACCGTCTGCAGATTGTGGGTCAACTTCTCGAGATTCTGCACCAGGGCGGTGGCGCGATCCCGCATCTCCTTGTCGTGCAGCAGCTCGGGCACCAGGCCTTCGCCTTCGTCGAGGCTTCGCATCACCGTGTCGAAACGGGTCACCGACTCGGAGAGCTGCGAGGCCAGCGAGTCGTCATAGACCAGCCTGCCGACGGAGCCGCGGCCGGAACGGATCTGCTTGGAGATCTGCTTCACGGAGGTGATGGTGTCGACCAGAGACTGACGCGCTTCCTTACTCTGCTCACTCTCCGTCGTCATCAGGCCGAGCAACCCCTCGCCGCGGTCCAATCGGCCCAGGATGTCGTTGAGGGTATGGGAGATGGCAACGATGTTGGTGACCACGTCTTCTCCCGACGCGATCAGGCGATCGACATCGGTGGCCGGCGCGGCCGGGATCTCGCCGCCGTCCGGGATCACCTTGGCCTCGCTGGAGCCTGAGGTGATGTCGACATACTTGTCGCCGAGCAAGCCGAGGGTCTTGATCTTGGCCTCGGAGTCCTCGCGGATGCGGTCGCCGTAGCGCCGTTCGACGCGAATCCAGACGGTGAGCTTCTCTTTGCTCACATCTTCGGGGAGCGAGATCTTCTCGACCGACCCGACGTCGACGCCGTTGAGCTGCACCGGATTACCCTCGTTCAACCCCGACGCGGTGCTGAACTGAACGGAGTAGCGATTCTTGGGGACGAACAGATGCTCCTTGGTGCCGACGAGAAAGATGGAGATCGCCAGCACCACCAGAGCCGCCAGGACGAGCAGCCCCACTTTGACTTCACGCGGCATGGGTCGTCTCCTCTCGGCCGGCGAGGAAATCGGCGAACTCCGGGTCGTCGGTCCCCTTCGCCTCCTCCCACGTGCCCAGGAAGCGGAACCGCCCGGCGCTGAGATAGGCCACTCGATCGCCGACGTGGCGCGCCAGCGCGATGTCGTGTGTCACGACCATCGAGCTGACTTGGAGCTCCGTTTGCACGTCGCGCATCAGACGGGCGATGGTTGCCGAAGTGACCGGGTCGAGTCCCGACGTGGGCTCGTCGAAGAGCAACACTTCGGGGTCCAGGATCAGCGAACGGGCTAGCGCGACTCGCTTCTTCATGCCTCCGGAGAGGGCGGCGGGCATCTGATCGTCGATCTGCCGCAGCCCGACCCGCGCCAACTCGGCGTGGACGCGCTCGGCCACCTGCGCTTCCGACCGCTTCGTGTGCTGTCGCAGCGGAAAGGCGACGTTCTCGTACACCGTCATGGAGTCGAACAACGCCCCACCCTGGAACAGCATGGCGACGCGACGGCGCAGGGTGAAGAGCTGCTGCTCGCTGAGGCCGGTGATCTCCTCACCGTGGAACTGGATGCTGCCGGAGTTGGGCTTGTCGAGCCCGTTCATCTGCCGAAGGAGGACGGTCTTGCCGCTGCCGGAGCGGCCCAGAATGACCAGGCTCTCGCCGGCCGAAAGGTCGAAGCTGACTCCGTTCAGGACGACGAGGTCGCCAAATGACCGCCGCAGATCGCGGACGCGGTAGATGGGTTCAGCGGTCGCAGGAGTGGCCAACGGCATCAAAACAGCAAGTGGAACAGTTTGGTGAGGAAGAAATCGGATACCAGGACCATTATGGAGGCGAGCACCACGGTGTTCGTGGTCGCTCGTCCGACACCATCCGCTCCGCCGCGCGCCTTGAGCCCATTGTAGCAGCCGATGATGGTGATGAAGTAGGCGAAGAAGATCGACTTGCCGATGCCGCTCCAGACGTCGCTGAGCGTGACCGCGTCGATGACGTCGTTCATATAGAAACCGGCCGTGATGTCGAGTTGAAAGACGGCGATGAAGAGCCCGCCCAGAGTGCCGAACGCGTCTCCCAGGATGGTCAGCGCGGGCAGCATGATCAGCGTCGCCATGAGCTTCGGCGCGATCAGCTTCTTGACCGGGTCGGCGGCCATCGAGCGGAGCGCGTCGATCTGCTCCGAGACCTTCATCGTGCCCAATTCTGCGGTCATGCCGGCACCGATTCGTCCGCCGACGATCAGCGCGGTGAGAACGGGTCCCAGCTCCCGAATCAGCGACTTGGAGACGACCGTGCCGATGTAGTACTTGATGCCGAGCGTCGGCAGGCTGTAGGCGGTCTGGAGAGCCAGCACCATCCCGGTGAAGATGGTCGTCACGGCGGCGACGCCGAGCGAGCGGACGCCGATCTGGTCCATCTCCCGGAACCAGCGTCCAATCTCGTAGGGCGGTGTTACGAGATGGCGAAACGCGTGTGCCGTCAGCTGGGCCAGCTCCCCGCTGTGGCGTGCTAAGCCGGCGAGCCGATCGGACAGGTTTCTCATCGCGGGCCGCTCCGGAGTTCTCCTCCGCCGGTCCGGTGCGGCGCTGGATAGAATGGGCCGCTTTCGAGTTGTGCGTTGGATGCTACCGTCATGGCCACCGTCCAGGATCGAGAACGAGATATGGGGAAGTCTAGCAGCGGATCGGCCTCGGGCGCCGCAGGCGAAGGAGGGGAGGCGCGCCCGATGGTGCCCCGCGCCCGTCCGTCCGGCTTGGCGGTGCTCCTGGCAACGCTGTGCGGCAACTTGTTCATCGTCGTCGGCTCGGCGGTGGCGGGTAGCCTGGCGATTCTCTCCGCGGTCGTGTCGCCCAACGGACGGCTCGGCTACCCGCTGGCTCGCCTCTGGGGCCGAGTGCTGCTGGGCTGCAGCGGCGTCCGGCTGGACGTCGACCGGAGCCCGCAATCCGGCCAGGCCGGCCCCTGCATCTTCATGTCGAATCATCAGAGCCTATTCGACATCCCGGTTCTGCTGGCGACTCTCCCGGGCCAGACGCGCTTCCTCGCCAAGAAGAGCCTGGTACGCATCCCCATCTTTGGCTGGGCGCTGCGGGCGATCGGTTTCATCTCCGTAGATCGGGAGGACCGCAGCCGGGCTCCGGAGGTCTTCGCCGCGGCCACGGATCGCCTTCGGCACGGATTCTCGGTGGTCATCTTTCCCGAGGGCACGAGAACCCGTGACGGAGACCTGCTTCCGTTCAAGCGGGGCGGCTTCCTCCTGGCCCTGCGGGTGGGCTGTCCGATCGTGCCGATCGGCATCGAGGGAAGCCGTCGTGTGCAGCCGCGGAGCAGCTTCGTCATCCGGCCAGGGCGGGTGAGCGTGCGGTATGGTGAGCCGGTGCCCACCGCCGGGTTCGGCGTCGGGGACCGCAACGAATTGATGAGAAGGGTCCGTGCCGCGGTGGCTTCGCTGGCCGGCTACACCGACCCGACGGTCGAGGAATCTGCATGAGCAACCGGTTGGAACAGAGTGTCTGGAGTGCCCTGAAGTCGATTCGCTTCCCGGGAATGAGCCGGGACATCGTGTCGTTCGGGTTTGTGGACCGCGTGGCGGTCGACGGCGACGACGTCCACGTCGACCTGGTGATCTCGACGCGGAATCGAGAACTGGCCGAGCAGGTCCGGCGGCAAGCCGAGAAGGAGCTGAAGGGACTGGAGGGCAGCGGCGCGGTCGCGGTGAATCTCCGCGTGGTCGAGCCGCCGTCGGCGAGCCGTGCCACGGCCCAGGATAGCGACCTGTTGCCGGGTGTCCGGCACGTCGTGGCGGTGGCGAGCGGCAAGGGGGGCGTCGGCAAGTCGACGGTGGCCTCCAATCTCGCCATCAGCCTGGCTCAGCTGGGACATCGCGTCGGCCTGGTGGATGCCGACATCTACGGGCCCTCGCAGCCCATGATGTTCGGCATCAGCGAGCGGCCGGTGGTCGAAGGCAACCGCATCCAGCCCTTCCAGAAATACGGCATCGGGTTGATGTCATTGGGATTCATCCTCGACGTCGACACCCCGGTCATCTGGCGTGGGCCGATGGTGATGAAGGCGATCGAGCAGCTGCTCGGCGACGTCGATTGGGGGGAGCTGGATTACCTCATCGTCGATCTGCCCCCGGGCACCGGCGACGCCCAGCTCACGATCGCCCAGAAGGTACCGCTCTCCGGGGCGGTCATCGTGACTACGCCCCAGGACATCGCCCTGATCGACGCGCGGAAAGGCCTGGCGATGTTCCAGAAGGTCAACGTGCCGGTCCTCGGCATCGTCGAGAACATGTCGACGTTCGTCTGTCCCCACTGCGGCGAGACGACAGACATCTTCAAGCGGGGAGGTGGCGAGGCCACCGCCGAACTGCTGGGTACGTCATTCCTCGGTCGGATCCCGCTCGACCCGGAGATCGTCGTCGGTGGTGACGCCGGACGACCGATCACGGCGTCGTCGCCCGAAGGGCCGCATGCCGAGGCGTTTCGAGCCGTAGCCGTTCAGGTCGTCGAGCAGGTCGCCGAGCACGACGCCCCGACGTTGTCGATCTTCTGAGTCCGTATCCATGGCCGTCGCCCTGGTCACCGACGCGCATCTGGGAGGCCCGGGAGGCGAGGCCGGCCCGCTGGTACGACAGCTTCTGGCCCTGCCGGAGCAGGGCTGCGACCACCTCATCCTGATGGGCGATCTGTGTCAGGTCTGGGTCGGGGACCGGCGCTACGAGACGCCGGAGATCGCGCAGCTCGTGAAGGCGATCGACACCTTGCGGTCACGTGGCGTGCGGGTCGACTACATCGAGGGGAACCGTGACTTCTTTCTCGCCGACGGGGACTACGGACCGGTCTTCGACAGGGTCACCGACGAGGTCGCATTCGAGGTGGGGGGCGTGCGCTACCTGGCGGTGCATGGCGACGGCCTGAGCGCAGCGGACTGGAAGTATCGATTCTGGAAGCGAATCTCGAAGAGTGCGCCGAGCCGGTTCTTCATGCGTCACCTCCCCGTCGCCCTGGCCCGGCGCCTGGTGCGTGGAACGGAGGAGCGCCTCGACAAGAGCAACTTCAAGCACAAGGCCGAGGTTCCCGAAGCCGACATCCGGCGCTACGGTGAGCGGCGGCTGGCCGAAGGGCACGATGTGCTGCTGCTGGGCCACTATCACGAGCCGCGCGCCTGGCGCGTGGATCGAGGTGAAATCCGGCTGCTCGACGCCTGGTTCCGCTCCCGGCGGGTCGAGTGGATCGGTAGGGTTGAGCCGTGACTGTGCGCGTCACCATGCTCGGGTCGGGGACGTCGACCGGTGTCCCGGTGATCGGCTGTGGCTGCGAGGTCTGTACGTCTGAGGACCCGCGGAATCGCCGGCTGCGGACCGGGCTCAAGATCGAATCACCGGGCGGTGTCATCCTGGTGGACACGCCCACCGACCTCAGGCAACAGGCCCTCCGCTTCGGGCTGCCGCGGGTCGACGCCGTGGTCTTTACGCACTCGCACGCCGATCACACGCTCGGCCTGGACGAGCTGCGCATCTTCAATTTTCGCCAGCGCATGGCCATCCCGTGCTACGGTTCACCATCGACCCTGGCGGCCATACGGCGCCACTTCGCCTACGTGTTCGAGTCGGAAGAGGAGGGTGCGGGCAAGCCGCGGCTCGATCTCGTTCCGGTGGAGACGGCCTTCGATCTCGCCGGCCTCAGGCTGCAGCCGATCCCGGTGCGGCACGGTTCGATGGACGTCTTCGGATACCGCATCGGGGAATTCGCCTATGTCACCGACTGCAATTTCATTCCACAACGCAGCTTCGAACTGTTGGCCGGGGTGCGCGTGCTCATTCTCGGCGCTCTGCGGCATCGCCGCCACGCCACCCATTTCAGCATCGACGAAGCGCTCCAGGCGGCCGCCCGCGTCGGTGCCGAGCGAACCATATTCACCCATATGAGCCACGATGTGGAGTTCGTCGCCACCAGCGCCGGGTTGCCGTCCGGGGTCGAGCTCGGAGTCGACGGCTTGCAGTTCGATGTCGGTTGAACGGCTCCAGTTGCCGAGTGGTGTGGTTCGCGGCCGCATCACTCCGCCGCCGTCGAAGAGCCTGACGCAGCGCTACCTGAACCTCGCCCTGCTCGCCGGCCGGGGTCTCAGGATCACGAGACCCTCACGGTCGGAGGACGCGGTGCAGTTTCGCCTGGCCCTGGAGGCTATGGGTTGGCGGGCCGATCTTCTCCCCGGCGAGTCCTGGAGCCTCGAGCCCGGAGACCGTCCGAACACCGGAACCGAGATCGACTGCGGTGCCTCCGGCACCATGCTGCGGTTTCTCACCGCCGGCCTGGCGGTGATCCCCGGGGAATGGCGGCTGAGCGGCGCCGCGCGGCTGGGCGAGCGGCCGATCGTCGCCCTGGTCGAGGCGTTGCGCCAACTCGGCGCCGAGATCCAGCTGGCCGAGGGGGCCTCGGCACTGCCTCTGAGGATCCAGGGAGCGACGCTGCGCGGTGGCCGCTGCACGCTGGATGCGTCGCAATCCAGCCAGTTCGCGTCGGCGTTGATCATGGCCGCAGGAGCCGCTCCCGAGCCCGTCACGCTGTCGCTGCACGGTTTGACCTCGGCGCCGTATCTCGATCTCACGCTGCAGGCGATGGCAGAGTTCGGCGTCGTTCCGGAGAGGGAGTCGGAGACTCGATTTCGGCTCTCGTCGGAAGGCTACCGGTCCCACGATGTGGACGTCGAGCCCGATGTGTCCGCCGCCTGCTATTTCGCCGCCGCCGCCGCGCTGACCGGTGGCCGGATCGATCTCCGCGGCTTGAGCCGTGAGACGAAACAGGGCGACATCGAGTTTCTCGCCTTGCTGGCACGCATGGGTGCCGACGTCGAATGGCGGCAAGGGGGAGCTCGCGTCCGCGGTACAGGAAGCCTGCGAGGGCTCGACGCCGATCTGTCCAGCATGCCCGATCAGGTCCCGACCCTCGCCGCGCTGGCCCCGTTCTGCGAAGGCACGACGAGGATTCGCGAGGTGGCGCAGGTTCGTTTGAAGGAGAGCGATCGTCTCGCCGCGATGACGCGAGAGTTGCGGCGTTTGGGCGCCGTGGTCGAAGAGGGGAGAGCCGAGCTCACGATTCCAGGGATTTGGGCACACGACGAGCCGCCCTCGGCAGATGTGTGTGTCGATAGCTGGAACGATCATCGGATTGCGATGAGCCTTGCCCTGGTGGCACTCCGCCGCCCGGGCGTCGAGATTCAGCGATCCAGCGTGGTGGAGAAGTCGTATCCGGACTTTTGGCGGGATCTGGCTGCGGCGGTGACGTGAGGGACTCGAAGTCCACCGTCCGCGGGCCGCGCCATCGTTGCCTGGAGCCGCTTTCGGGCACGGTTCCGGAGAACGCCTACCTCAGTGATCGTCAGCGACTCGGCGTCGTCTTGCAGGGAGCGGGGCTGCTCTCCGTTCTGTCGCGCGCCCGTTGGTACCTGCCGCAGGCCTGGCAAGGCGCAGCGATAGACGAGGTGGGACGCTTGGGCGCAGTGGTCGCCCAGGCCGGCCATGCGCCCGTCGCCCCGCATCGCGACCTGCGGCGTTTGATCTTGCGGCTCTTCGGAGGGGGACGAGAGGTCAGCGGGCGGGGCGAAGCCCGCAGCGCGGCGCGGCGCCTGGCGACACGTTGGGATCAACTCCTCTTCCGGCGCACAGCGGACCGACTCGTCGAGGAGATCCTGACCGAGGCGCCCTGGCTCTGGGGCGCGAAGCACGCCGTCGCCCGACGAGGTCTGATCGGGTTCATCGACGCAGGCGATGCGGAGCCCTGGGTCGCCGGTCCGGGCCGATTTCGCAGTGCATTGCTGTCGCGCACCGCGGCCGGCGCCGACCCCGTCGACGTCGTCGGCAGTGCCGACAGCCGTGGACTGTGGTCCGGCGTCGCCCTTGCTGACGAGGTGGCGGAGTTCCAGCGCCGTGGCCGATGGCGCCAGGCAGCCTTGCTCTGGGAGCAACGCGGGACAGAGTCGGCGGCCGATCGAGTCGCATACGGTCGCTGCCTCTATGCGGATGGCGCGTTTGAACGTGCGCGTAAGGTCGTGTCTGGACTGCGCAGTCCGGAAGCGCGACTGTTGCGGGCGCAGTGTCAGTGGCAATTGGGTGAGCTCGGAGCGCTTCGGCGTAGTCTCGCGCGCCTCGAGGCCACGCGGTTCAGTCCCGAGCAGATGGCGGAGTTGGCCGACGTTCTCAGTCGTGCCCTGGCAAACCTCGGCGACCGCGAGGCGGCGGGGAAATGGGTCCAGCGGGCGGTCGAGGCCGGCCGGGGCGAGACTCGATTGAGAGCATTGATCGTGGCCGCCGGAGCGAGCTGGGACGCCGGCGACACGGAGGCCATGCGACGCCACCTGGAGGCGGCCGAGAAGGCGCAGGAGAGTCCAACGCTTGCCTGGCGCTGGCACAACGCGTGGGCCTTGTATGAGCTGCGGTGTGGTAACGGACGCGCCGCCTGCCACCACCTCGGAAGCGCCATCGGGACCTCCCGGCGCCGCCTCTTCACCTTTCAGGCCGGACGGCTCTGGAACGAGCTCGGACTGGCGCGGGCCCGTACCGGCGACCTGGCCGCGGCGGAGCGAGCATTTCTACATGCCTCCAGGTTGCTGGCCCGTTGTGACGGCGTGAGTGGATTGACGGTGGCGCAGCTGAATCTGGCGGAGATCCGAATTCGGCGCGGCAGAACCTGGGGGGTTCGCGAGGTCCTGGAGCGTGCCGAACGCACCGACCGGAGAACCAGAAATCGCCGCGGCTCGACGCAGAATGCGGCTCTGGCCGTTCGCCTCGAACTGGCATGCGGCCAGATGGGAAAGGCGATGCAACGGGCAAAACGCGCTCTGGCGGCGATGGGAAGCCAAGGCGACTCGTGGCATCGGGATGAGCTACAGGCCTTGCTGGCGCGTGCGGCCGGCTGGCTGGGTCGGACGGAAGACGCCGGGGCCGCGTTGGCGGGGTGCCAAGCCGCGGTTGGCGAGTTTCTGGAGGCCGAAGAGCTGCCTGCGCTCTTCGCTCTGGCGGGAGACTTCGCGGCGGCTCGCGATCACGTGGGCGAAGGCCCTTTCGCCGCGCTGTGGCGCGATCTGCTCGCCGGACGACCGGCGCGTCAGCCGGCCTGGCAAGAAGCGGAGCGGGTCGACGCCTATCGCTTGGCGCGATGGGTTTACGACGCCTGCCGACTGGCCCCGGGCTGGGTCGACGAAGAGCACCGGCAAGCCGCCGTCGGTGAGCTCCGACGCATGGGAGCAATGCCTCTGGCGGACGCGCTGGCACGCGGCAGCGCCAACCCATGGCGTGCGATCGAGGAGTTCTTGGGGTCGCCGGAGGCGGCGTTCGCCCGCCTGTTCGCGCAGGCCGGTTTCCCGGAGGCTCGATTGGTCTGGACCGACGGGGGCGCCACCCGCGTGCTGGTGGACGGGGAGGGTGGAACTGAACAGTTGTCGACGCCGTGCGCCGGCGGATCACTGGAGGTCTCCACCCCTCACGCCGGCGAGCGACTTCGTGCTCTCTTGATGGTCGCGGCGCAACGCGCCGCGGAAGGAGTGATCGAGCTTCGCCAGCAGGACGAACCGACCCCGGCGAACGGTCCCATCGTCGGGCGCGCCGCATGCCTCAGACAGAGTGTCGAACGGGCCGACAAGCTGGCCAAGCGCCCCATTCCGATCTTGATTCGAGGCGAGACCGGTACCGGGAAGGAGCTGTTGGCGCGCCGCATCCATGCCATGAGCCACCGGGCTGACGGACCCTTCATCGCCGTAGACTGTGCGGCCCTCGCTCCGACGTTGCTGCAGTCCGAACTGTTCGGGTTCGTTCGCGGCGCGTTCAGCGGTGCGCACATGACGCGTCGTGGCCGCTTCGAGGCGGCAAACGGCGGCACCATCTTCCTCGACGAGATCGGCGACCTACCGCTCGACGCCCAGAAGGTCCTGTTGCGGGTGCTGCAGGAAGGCGAAGTGTGTCGTATCGGAGACCCGGTGCCGAGATCAGTGGACGTGCGAGTCCTCGCCGCGACGCATCATGACATGCGAGCCATGGTGCGCCGTGGCGCTTTCCGGCGTGATCTCTACTATCGATTGCGCGTCGGCCGCGTCGAGTTGCCGCCGCTGGCGCAGCGTGGAGACGACGTTCTGTTGATCGCTCGGACCATCCTCGAGCGTGAGAGCGAGGGGCAAGCGCCGCGGCTCTCCCGCTCGGCCTGTGCGCGCCTGCAGTCGCACTCCTGGCCGGGCAACGTGCGCGAGCTTCGTAATGTGCTCTTGCAGGCCTTGGCGTTGCGCCGGTCAGCGCTCATCCGGGCCGAGGATCTGGAGATCGACGCCGACGCCGTCGCGGCGGTGGGGAACTACCATCAGAGAGTCAGTGCGCTGCGCCGTGAATTGATTTCTGGTGCGCTCGAGGCAGCCGACGGAAACAAGGCCGCGGCGGCGCGCAATCTGGGCATCACGCGGCAGGCACTGTCGTACCTGGTGCGAAAGCTCGATCTCTGAGCGGAGTCCGCTAGCCGGGCAGATGCCGTCTGATCGCGGCGGCGACGCGTTCCAACCCGTCGCGATCGAGCTCGTCGAATGCGCCCGGCTGCGGCGAGTCCAGATCGAGAACGGCAATCAACTCGCCATCGGCGTCGTCCACGGGGATCACGATCTCCGATCTCGCCTTCGGATCGCAGGCGATGTGACCGGGGAACGCCTCGACGTCCGGAACGACCTGTGTTGCGCGAAGTTGGGCGGCCGTGCCACAGACCCCGCGCCCGAACCGTATCTCCAGGCAGGCCAAGGGTCCCTGGTAGGGGCCGACCAGCAGGCGATCGGGAGCGACGACGCGATAGAAGCCGACGAAAGAGGCCTCGGGCAGCGCCGCGTAGAGGACAGCGCATACCGTCGCCATCACCGCGACGTCGTCATCGAGGCCCTCGAGCACCGCCTCGACCTGCCCGACGAGTTGGTCGTACAGGGCCCGCTTGCTCGATGTGTCGTGGGTCATCGTTCGATCCGCCGGCGACGATCATGGCATGAGGCTCGCATCGATACAACGTGAGTTCGGCGCCGGCCAGCGGCATCGAACGCGGAAGCGACGGAGGTCATTGGAATGTATACTTGGCGATGTCAAGTTCCGTGGCCGAGTAGTGGAACGCGGCCCAGGGCAGTCGCAGTTTTGCTAACCACGGAACGGTCTGATGAACTCTGTTGATCTCTGAAACCGAAGGGAGACTGTGTGGCCAAGAACGCATCCAAAGGGAGAAGTCGTAGACGACGCAAGGCGACCACGAAGGCCGCCGAGCGAAAGCTGTACACTCTCACCGACGTCAGTGAAGCAACGGGTATTTCGATGCCCACGTTGCTCCGTTACAAGAAGAACTACCAGGATCGAATTCCGTCGGTCGGCCACGGACGCACCCAGCGTTACCCCGAAGCGGCCTTCGACGTGGTCCGCCAAATCAAACGCGAGAACATGCAGAAGCGCGGCGGCGCGCGGCGTGGCGCCGGTGCATCCGACAGTGAGGGCTACCTGCCGCTGACTGAGATTGCGCGACGTGCCGGGATCTCGTATCCGACGGCGCGCAAGTACGCGGCCGAGCACGCCTCCGAGCTCGACACCAAGGGGGCGGGCCGTCGTCGCCGATATGCACCCGGGACCGCGGATCTGTTTCAGAAAGTGCGTGCCGAGAGCCGCCGTGGCGGGCGGCGACAGGCGGCGGCCGGCGGAGGTCGCAAGGCGCGGGTTCAAGATCCGGTTCTGGCGCGGCGCATCAAGGAGCTCGAACGCTCCCAGGCGGAAATATCGCGTCAGCTGCACTCCATCATTCAGACACTGAAGAAGCCGTTGCAGGTGACGATCGAACCGCGCTGACGCGGTTGGATCGTCATGGGGCCGGGAACTGGGGATCAGTCGCCAGTCACCAGGAACGGAGAGGCGGGAGGCGAGAAGCGAGAAGCGCGAGGCGGGTCGGTCAGGACTCCGCCCGTGGTCCCCTGTTGCCCGCTCCCGGAGTGGGCGGGGGGACTGGTAGCTGGCAGCTGGTGGCTGGTGGCTTGCAGCGGTCACGGGGGCGCGGGACCGGTCGCCAGTCACCAGTCACCAGGAAGGGAGAGGCGAGAAGCGAGAGACGCGAGGCGGGTCGGTCAAGACCCCGCCTGTCGTCTTCTGTTGGCTGCTCCCGGAGCGGGCGGGGGAGCTGGCGGCTGGTGGCTGGCAGCTGGCAGCTGGTGGCTGGTCACAGTGGCCAGGGCTCGGCCGCACTCAGGCGTGTAAGTGGTCCCAGCCCAGGGCTTCGAGCGCTCGTGCGCGGCCGTCTTCGTCGACGATCTGGAGCTGGGTGCTGCCTGTCATTTCGCCTAGGCGCAGCGCTGGATGCGGCGCCTTGACGCCACGTGGCAGGGCGAAGAGCAGGACGTAATCTTCACCGCCGCCCAGGGCGAGGGCGAGAGGATCGAGCCCCAGCCATTCTGCCAACCGTCGTTCCGGCGCGGTCCATCGGAGCACTTCCGATTCGATCCGCGCCCCGGTGCCGCTGGCGCGGCAGAGCCGCGCCAGGTCGAGCGCCAGGCCGTCCGACACGTCGATCGCCGCGGCTCGCCGTCGTCTCCCCAGCCAGCGTCCGAGCTCCAACTGGGGCTTCGGCTGCAGATGCGCCCGCAAGGCGGCCCGGCCGACGCGCTCGAGGCCGGGTTCGTCCGCCACCGCGGCCGGCAGCGACAGGCGGCCGCCACGCAGCCGGCCGCCACGGCGAACGAGCTCCCGCCCGAGCGCCGAGCGGCCCACGGGGCCGCCCAGCCACAAGGCGTCGTCGGCGCGACCGCCGGATCGTCGCAGCCAGTGCGCTCTCGGAGGACGCCTGCCCAGCAGGGTGAGAGAGGCTGACGGAGTGCGAGCGCGTGCCAGGTCGCCTCCGAGCAGAGCCACGCCGAAGCGCCGACAGGCGCGGAGCAGGCCGCGGAAGAAGCGACGGTGGTCGTAGTCGGCCGGCGCCGAGAGGGCGAGCATGGCGCCGATCGGTTCGGCGCCTCCGGCTGCCAGGTCGGAGAGATTGACAGCCAGCAGGCGGGCCGCCACCAGTGCCGGGTCCAGATCGGGGGGATAGTGCACCCCGGCGATCTGCTGGTCGACCTTGAGTGCTAGGGCACCGGAGACCTCGAGTGTCGCGAGGTCGTCTCCGATTCCCTGACCGAGGGCGCCGGCTTCCCGCCGCAACCAGTCGATCAGGGCATCTTCGGCCGACGGCGGTTCAGGCCGATGATCGGGCATGCTCACCGGTCGGCTCGCGTTTCGGCGTCTTGCGCAATGCCACGTCGAGTACTTCGTCGAGGTGCTCGACGAAATGGAAGGTCATCCCCTTGCGGATCTCTTTGGGCAATTCGTCGACGTCGCGCCGGTTGAGCATGGGGACGATGACGTGCCGAATGCCCGCCTCGCGTGCCGCCAGCACCTTCTCTTTCAGCCCGCCGATCGGCAGCACATCGCCGCGCAGGGTAATCTCGCCGGTCATCGCGACCTTGCGGTTCACCGGTCTCGAGGTGAGGAGGGAGACCAGCGCCGTGGCGATGGTGATGCCGGCGGACGGTCCGTCCTTCGGAATCGAGCCGGCCGGCACGTGGATGTGCAAGTCATGCGTTGCGAAGTAGCCCTCGGGCAGGTCGGCCTCACACAGCGAGTGGGCGTAGCTGAGCGCCGCCTGTGCCGACTCCTTCATCACGTCGCCGAGCTGACCGGTGAGCAGCAACTTGCCCTTGCCGCCCACTGCGATCGCTTCGATGAACAGGAGATCGCCGCCGGTCGCCGTCCAGGCGAGGCCGGTGGCGACGCCCACCCGATCGTGGTCCAGTAGCTCCTCACTGAAGTGTCGCGGCTGTCCGACGAACTCATGCAGGTTCTTTGCCGTGATGACGACCTTCTGGTCGGCCTTGCCGCTGGCGACCAGCATCGCCACCTTGCGGCAGATGGTGGCGATCTCTCGCTCGAGGTTGCGCACCCCCGCTTCCTTCGTGTACTCGCGGATCAAATGGCGCAAGCCCGCGGCCCGGAAGACCAGGTCTTTGCCCGACAAGCCGTGCTCCGCGAGTTGCTTAGGGATCAGATGGCGGCGCGCGATGTGGAGCTTCTCCTCGGCGGTGTAGCCGGAGATGCGAATGACCTCCATCCGATCCAGAAAGGCGGGTTGGATGGGCTCCAGGAGGTTGGCCGTAGTGATGAAGATGACGTGCGAGAGGTCGTAGTGGACGCCGAGGTAGTGGTCCTGAAAGGTGTCGTTCTGCTCCGGGTCGAGGACCTCCAGCATCGCCGAGGAGGGGTCGCCGCGGTAGTCGGCGCCGATCTTGTCGATCTCATCGAGCATGAAGACCGGGTTGTTGGTGCCGGCCTGATGCAGGCCTTGCAGGATGCGGCCGGGCAGGGCGCCGACGTAGGTGCGGCGGTGGCCCCGAATCTCGGCTTCGTCCCGCACCCCGCCCAGCGACAGGCGCACGAACTCCCGCCCCAACGCCCGGGCGATCGACCTGCCGAGCGAGGTCTTGCCGACGCCGGGCGGACCGACGAAGCAGAGGATCGGGCCCTTCTTCTCGGGGTTCAGCTTGCGTACTGCCAGATACTCGAGGATGCGATCCTTGATGCGCTCCAGGTCGTAGTGATCCTCGTCCAATACCTTGCGCGCATGGTCGAGATCCAGGTGATCCTCGCTCACGTGTCCCCACGGCATGCCGGTGAGCCACTCGAGATAGGTGCGCAGCATCGCAGTCTCGGCGCTGTCCGGATGGCTGCGCTCGAGCCGGGCGATCTGGCGCTCCATCTCCTCGCGGGCCTCCGCGGGCATCGCCTTCTCTTCGGCCAGCTTGCGATAGCCCTCGATCTCCGAGCTCAGATCTTCGCCTTCACCGAGCTCCTGCTGGATCGCCTTGAGTTGCTGGCGGAGGAAGTACTCGCGTTGGGTCTTGTCCATTTCGCCGCGAGCCTGTGAGGAGATCTGCTGCTGCATGTCCAGCAGCTGCACTTCCCGGTTGAGCAGCTCGGCGACGCGGCTGAGACGGGCCACCGGGTCGAGCAGCTCGAGAATCTGTTCGGACTCTTCCGGCTTGAGGTCGAGGTTGCTGGTCACCAGATCCGCCAGTCGCCCCGGATCGTCGAGATTGGCGGCGATGACCAGCACCTCCGCTGAGATGGCGCGGCCCATGCCGGCGGCCTTCTCCAGGTTCTCCTTGACGTTGCGCAGCAGGGCCGCGACGCGTAGATCGGAAGCGTCCACCTGCTGCTCCTCGATGCTTTCGACGCGGGCCAGCAAGTAGGGGTCGGACTGGCTGTAGTGCCGCACCCGCACCCGCGCCAGGCCCTGCACCAGGATGCGCACGCTGCCGTCGGGCAGCTTGAGCATGCGCATGATCGCTGCGGCCGTCCCGATGGTGTGTAGGTCGTCTTGGCCGGGTTCGTCCTCTTCGGGATCCTTCTGCGAGACCAGCAAGATCATGCGGTTCTCCGAGAGGGCCCGATCTACGGCCTGCACGCTGTGCTCTCTCCCGATCGAGAGCGGCATGATGATGTAGGGAAAGACGACCGTCGCCTTCAGCGGCAAGACGGGAAGCAGATCCGGAATCGGTTGTGAGGCCGGAGGCTCCTGGGTTTCGACGATCGGTTGGCTCATGGCTCACTGCTCTCTTCGAGGTTCTCGATCGGTATCGTACGTGCCGCGGTTTCATTCGCGCGCAAGCGGGGGAACTCGATCCGCAGCAGTCCGTCGCGCAGCTCGGCCCGGGCTCGTGCCGGGTCGAAGCCCGCCGGCAGGAGGATTTGACGCGCCAGGTCTCCTCGCGTGCATTCCACACAGTGGAATCGCGCCTCCGGCCAGCTTTCCGAGCCGCTCTTGTCGGCCTTCAGCAGGAGTTTTCGCTCGCGCACCTCGAGGTGGAGACGATCCGGATCGATTCCGGGTACTTCCGCCAGCACGATCAACGCCTGGTCGGTTTCCAGGATGTCGAGGCGCGGCTCCGCTTCATCCAACGGGGTCGCCGATTCCAGGGCCATCGCCTCGTGCAGCAATCGACTCAGTTCTTGCTGCAGTTGAGAGACCACGAACATCATCGAGGTCGAGCGGGTCATCAGCGTCGCACCCTCTTCACTTCTTGCGTTTGCGCAGCAGCTCTTGGAGCTCGTCGACGAAGGCGTCCACGTCGTCGAACTTGCGATAGACCGAGGCGAAGCGAACGTAGGCCACCTGGTCGAGCTCGCGCAAGGACTCCATCAGTCGCTCGCCGATCTCCCGGGCGCTCATCTCCCTGTCCTCCCGCTCATGCAGCGCGCTCTCCACGTCATCGACGATCTCTTCCAGGCGTCGGGCCGGCACCGGCCGCTTCTCACACGCCTTACGCAACCCGGCCAACAGCTTCTTGCGATCGAACTCTTCCCGTGTTCCGTCGTTCTTGACCACCATGTAGGGAATGTCTTCGATCTGTTCATAGGTGGTGAATCTGCGTCCGCACTCGAGGCACTCACGACGCCTACGAACCGTCAGGCCGTCCTTGCTCTCGCGCGAGTCGACGACACGGTCCTTGCTTTGGTCGCAGTAAGGGCAACGCATGCGGCACCTCCGGCATTCCGGCGGCCGGGAGGTGGCCGCCATGCGTCAAGTCTATCGGCTCTCGGGATTCCCCTGCCGACCGAGCTTCCGATGCCGCTTGCGGTTCAGGATTGGGATCGGACGGCGATGTTCAGCCGCAGGAGGATCTCTTCCAGAGTGGGTCGCTGATCGATGTCGACGTGGTAATCGCTCAACGTGTGCACCGATTTCTGCTCGCCGTCCTCGACCACCAGCTGCAGGTTGAGTCGCTCGGCCCGGCGCAGGTCCTCCGGGGTCAGTGAAACCAGGATGTCCCGATGGATCTCCTCGTGGCCGTTCCGGCTCACGCTCTTTGCCGGCTTTCGATTGCCCCGCAAGGTCTGGTCGCGGAGCTTCTCCAGTTCGGCGAGCACGTCGCTGCGCGAAGCCGGGGTCGAGCGTGGACCCGGCCTCGCCGCCTTGGCACTGACCGGGGTTGGCGGAGCCGCGGCGGGGGCCGGCTTCGCCGGTGGTTTCTCGGCCCGTTGCGCCGTCGGGCGCGCGGCGACCCGTCGGGCGGGACGGGTCGAGCTGGCGAGAGAGCCGTCGAGCAGCTTCGATTTCAGGCTGTGCAGGGTGAGGCGCGTCACCTCCTTCAGCGTCTCGAAGACCCCGGCGCCTTGCAGGGCGGAGGCCTCGAAAGAGGGCCAGCCCTTGCTGTTCAAGGCCTCATCCATCTCCTCGAGCGAACAGATATCGGAGAGGTCGCGCTTGTTGTACTGCAGGACGAGAGGGATGTCGTCGAGGTTCATCCCTTGCTGCTTCAGGTTCTCGGCGAGGTTGACGATCGAGTCCGAGTTGGCCGGTAGCATCGGGCGCTGTGAATCGGCCACGAAGACGATGCCGTCCACGCCCTTGAGTACGAGTTGCCGGGTCGTGTTGTAGAAGACCTGGCCGGGCACCGTGTAGAGCTGGAGGCGGGTCTTGAAACCGGCGATCGAGCCGACTTCGAGCGGTAACAGGTCGAAGAAGAGTGTTCGATCCGCGGCAGTGTCCAGCGACACCATCTCACCTCGGGACTTCTCGGACGTGTTGCCGTAGATGTACTGCAGGTTGGTGGTCTTCCCACCCAGGCCGGGACCGTAGTACACGATCTTGGCCGCCATCTGCATGAGGCTGTAATTGAGTAGAGCCATAAGCGGATTACTTGCTGGGGACAAAAACCCGACTAAAGTTTAGCATCGGCTGCAAGCCATGGTCAATAACCTTCTGAGCTGCCAACATTTAGCCACAGCCGAAGCGAACGCCGGACGGATCGATTATCGGGCCGCGTCGAGCCGCCTCCGGGTCTCCTTCCAGAGCTGTCGAGTCAGCTCGGCGAGTTCCGGATCGATCTCGTGCAGCGCCCGCAGCTCCTGCTCCACCAGGGCATCATCGCCGCGCGCGGCCGGTCCCGTAATCGCCGCCGCCGGGTCGCGTGACGCTTCGATCTGGTCGAGGGCACCGCTCGCCAGTCGAAGATAGCCCGGCCAGCTGGCTTCGGGCAACTGCAAGCGCTGCGCGAGTGACCAAACGGCCGCCATCAACGTTCCGACGCCGCCCGCCGCGAGCGTTCCGGCGAAATGGTAGAGAAGGCGGCGCGCGCCTTCGATGACCGCGCACTGCCCATTCCAGGCGGCAACGAGCCGTTCGGCGACGGCGACGGCATCCGCGGCGCCGTCGAGGGCGAAGAAGGTCCCGGCGGCCTCGGCGACCTCTGGAATCGGACGGGGAAACGCCTTGAGAGGGTGGAGAGAACCGGTGGCCGAGCCTGTCGCCCGCAGTGGGTCGAGCACGGAGGACCCCAGGCTCCCCGAGGTGTGCAGCACGACTCTCGCCTGGGGCCGGTGGGCCAGCTCTTCGGCGACCTGTGCATAGGCGGGGTCGGGGAGGGCCAACAGTAAGAGCTCGTGGCCTCGCGTCGACAGATCCGACAGATCGACCACGGCTCCGCCGAGTGTACGGACCAACGCGTCGGCCGCCGCCGGTCGGCCACCGGCCACCAGAGCCAGGCGAGCGCCACAGGCGCAAGCCCAATGCGCCAGGCTCGATCCGACCCGCCCCGGTCCGACCAGGCTGAAGCTGACGCCTGCGAGTGAGGTGTCATTGGGCGCCACTGCTGTACAATAACGCAGCAGGCCTGAAGCGACCGGGAGCTCGATCTCCCTGGTGGGCGGCGCTGGTCGCGGTCCACCAAATCCGCTGCGGATCGGCTTCGGTCCGCACGTCTTGGAATTGGCGCTGGGGGTGCAACCGATGGCAGAGTCCAATGCATCCGTCACGGGTTCACCGACCCTCTCCGAGCGCGATCGCGCGATCCTCAGAGAGGTGATCCATACCTTCGTGTTGACCGGCGAGCCGGTTGGCTCGCGCACGGTGGCGAGGGTCTCGCGGCTCGGCGTCTCGTCGGCGACCATCCGGAATGCGATGGCGCGACTCGAAGCGCTCGGCTATCTAGCCCAGCCGCATACATCGGCCGGCCGGATTCCGACCCACGCGGCCTATCATCTCTACATCACGCTGTTGATGCAGGCGCGGTCGGTCTCGGCGCGCGATCGCCAATACATCGAGGAGAACTTGCGCGAGACTCCGGCGGACCCCGAACAGCTGATCAACGTGGCGGCGCGGCTCCTGTCCGAGCTATCCGAGCAGATCGGTCTCGTCGTGACGCCGCCGATCGGCGGCACCGTTCTCAAGGCGATCGACTTCGTGCCGCTTTCCGGACTCCAGGTCCTCTGCATCCTGGTGTCCACCTCAGGATTCGTCGAGCACCGCGTCGTGGAGGTGGAGGCGATGGTGTCGCGTGAAGAGCTCGTCCGCATCTCCAATCTGTTGACGGATCGCTTCTCCGGCTTGACTCTGCGCCAGACGCGCGGTCGTCTGCTCCGGATGATGGCGGAGACACGACGCGAGATGGATCAACTGCTGACGACGGCCATGCGGCTGGCGGAGCAGGTTCTAGGCGACGAGTCCAGCCCCGAGGTCTTCGTCGAAGGCACCGCCAGCGTGCTTCACAAGCCCGAGCTGACCGACATCAAGCGAGTCCGTCGCCTGTTCGACACGTTCGCCGACGAAGCGCGGCTGCTCCAATTGCTCGATCAGCTCATCGCCGGGCCGGGTCTGCGTGTCGTCATCGGCGAGGACAGTGACTTGACCTCCGACCTGGACTTCAGCCTCATCGGGACGACGTATGAAGCCGGTGGCAGAACGTTGGGCAGATTGGGTATCTTCGGACCCTCGCGCATGGAGTATCAGCGGGTGATCCCGCTCGTCAGCCACCTGGGTGAGTCGCTGAGCCGCGCCCTGGAGGGCGTGTACGGACTCCAGGATGCGGAATAGGACTCGCGTCCGACGGGTTGAATGACGGTGAGAACGTGATGAGCAAGGAGCCGATGGAGGGGCCGGAAGATCTCATGGACGAGACCGACGTGCTCGAAGTGGATATCGAAGACGAACCGGAGACGGACGATCCGATGGACCCGGCGGAGTCCGAGGTCCTGGCGGTAGAGAGTCGGCTCGGTTCCGAAGAAGAAGCCGGCGAGCTCAGCCGGCTGCAGCAGGAGCTCGAGGATCTCAGGAATCGCTCCATCCGCACCCTGGCGGACTACGAGAACTACCGCAAACGCACGCAGCGCGAACGCGACCAGGAGAAGCGCTACGCCGGCTTTTATCTCCTGCAGCAGTTCGTGGAGGTGGTAGACAATCTGGAGCGGGCGCTGGCCGCGGGCACCTCGGGAGAGAGTCTCAAGGTGGGCGTCGAGATGATTCTGAAGCAGATGCAAGAGATCCTGCAGCGGGCCGGTGTCCGTCGGATTCCGGCTCAGGGGGAACCCTTCGATCACGACGTCCACGAGGCGGTCGGGCGCCACGAGGTCGCCAGCATCAAGGAACCGACGGTCGAGGAAGAGCACCAGGCGGGTTACATGATGCACGACCGGCTGCTGCGCCCGGCCCGCGTCACGGTGGCGATGCCCGCCAGCCCGGAGGACTCGACGGAATCGCATGCGACCAGTGAGTCGGATGAGGAGACGAAGTGAGCAGGATTCTCGGCATCGACCTGGGCACGACGAACAGCTGCGTCGCGATCGCCGAGCTGGCCACGCCACGTGTGCTCAACAACCGAGAAGGCAGTCGGACGACGCCTTCCATCGTGGCCTTCAGCGAGGACGAACAGCGACTGGTCGGAGACATCGCACGGCGCCAGGGAATCACCAATCCACAGAGAACGATCTTCGCGGTCAAGCGGCTCATCGGGCGTCGGTTCGAGGACCCGCATGTCCAACGAGCGATGGATCTGTTGCCCTATCCGGTAGTCGAGGCGGAGAACGGCGACGCCTACATCAAGGTCGGTGAACGCGTCTACAGTCCTCAGGAGATCGCGGCGTTCATCCTGATGGAGCTCAAGGCCTATGCCGAAGAGGCGCTCGGCGAAGCGATCAGCGAAGCGGTGGTGACGGTGCCGGCGTACTTCGACGACGCGCAGCGCCAGGCGACGCGTGACGCCGGGCGCATCGCCGGCCTCGACGTGCAGCGGATCATCAACGAGCCCACCGCGGCCGCACTGGCCTATGGTCTCGAGCGGGCCGGCGGACGGAGCACGCTGGCCGTGTTCGATCTCGGCGGCGGCACATTCGACATCTCGATCCTGGAGCTCAACGAGGGCGTCTACGAGGTGCGCTCCACGGCCGGCGACACCTATCTCGGCGGCGAGGACTTCGACCGCTGCATCATGGATTGGTTGATCGAAGGCTTTCAGTCTTCTGACGGGATCGATCTGCGGGCGGACCGCATGGCGCTACAGCGCCTGAAAGAGGCGGCGGAAAAGGCGAAGTGCGAGCTCTCGGTGGAGGAGGTCGCGCCCATCAACCTGCCGTTCATCGCCACCGATGAGAACGGACCGCATCACTTGAAGCGCTCGTTACGACGCGAAGAGTTCGAGTCGCTGGTCGGAAGCCTCGTGGCGCGCACCGAGGGGCCCTGCCTGGACGCCCTCGACGCCGCCGGGCTGCGCGCCGATCAAATCGACGACACCCTCCTGGTCGGCGGGCAGACCCGCACGCCGCTGGTTCAGCGCACGGTGGAGAAGATCTTTGGCCGTGCGGCTAGGCGGGACCTGAATCCGGACGAGGTCGTGGCGATGGGCGCGGCCCTGCAGGCGGGGATCCTCGCCGGAGGGGTCAAGGACATCATCCTGCTCGACGTCACCCCTCTGTCACTCGGCGTGGAAACCCGCGGTGGACTCTTCACCCGCCTGATCGAGCGAAACTCCACGATTCCAACCAAGAATTCGCAGATCTTCACGACGGTCGAGGACAATCAGGACGCGGTTTCCATCCACATCTTGCAGGGCGAGCGCGACATCGCTTCGGAGAACCGCTCTCTCGGCGAGTTCGAACTGGTGGGGATTCCGCCGGCGCCGCGTGGAGTGCCGCAGATCGAGGTCACGTTCGCCATCGATTCGAATGGCATCGTGAACGTCTCGGCACGCGACGTAACGACCAATCGCACCCAGGGGATCCAGATCAATCCGGCCGGCGGTCTGACCTCGGCCGAGGTCGACCGGCTGGTGGCCGAGGCGGAGGCCCACCGAAGGAGCGACCAGGAACGGCGCGGATTGCAGCGCTTGCGACAGCGCCTGGAAGGGCTGATCTACACCAGCACGAAGGCGTTCGACCAGATGCGCGACCTCGTTCCGCAGTCGCAGCAGGAAGAGATTCGCGCTCTGCTGAACAGTGGCACGAAAGCGCTCTCCTCGGGCCAGCGCGGTGAGATCGAAACCGCGTTGTTCGACCTCAGCGCCCTTTCGGAGCGGATGTCGGAATACGTGCTGGGCAACGTAGAAAGCGCGGCCCCGCCCGCGCCGCCACCGGCCGAGAGCAGTAACTGATGGCATCACGACGCGACTACTACGAGATCCTGGGGGTCTCGCGGGAGGCCGACGCCCAAGAGATCAAGCGGGCCTATCGGCAGGCGGCGGTTCGCTGGCATCCCGATCGCAACCCGGACGATCCAGAGGCGGAAGCCCGGTTCAAGGAGGCTGCCGAAGCCTACTCGGTGCTCGCGGACGATGAGAAGCGAGCGCGCTACGATCGTTTCGGCCACCAGGGGGTGGCGGGCGGGGGCTTCAGCGGATTCGATCCATCCACCTTCGGCGACTTCGCGGACATCCTGGGCGACTTCTTCGGTTTCGGCGACATCTTCGGCGGAACGAGGCGGCGTCGGAGCCGGGCACAGCCAGGCGCCGACCTGCGCTACGAGCTGAGCCTGACGCTCGAGGAGGCCGCCTTCGGAACCAGCCAGACCCTGCAGATCCCGAGGCTGGAGACCTGCGAGACCTGCTCCGGCAGCGGTGCCGCACCGGGCAGCGGCCGGGTGACCTGCTCCGCCTGCGGAGGCCGCGGTCAGGTGCGCTTCACGCAGGGGTTCTTCACCGTCGCCAGGACCTGCCCGCAGTGCGGCGGCGAGGGCCGGGTGATCCAGGATCCCTGCCCCGACTGCCAGGGTGCTGGCCGCATCGAGAAGCTGCACAAGGTGGAGGTGGAGATTCCGGCCGGTGTGGACACGGGCAATCGCCTGCGCCTCTCCGGGGAAGGGGAGCACGGCGTGCGCGGGGGTCCGCCGGGAGACCTCTACGTCGATGTCGTCGTCGAGCCGCATCCCATCTATGAGCGCCGGGGCTCCGACGTGATCACGCAGCTGCCGATCGGTTTCGCCCAGGCGGTCCTCGGCGCGACGCTGGAGGTCGAAACGCTGCATGGCACCGAGAAAGTGCGCATCCCTGCCGGCACGGCGCACGGCCGCGAGCTGCGGCTGCACGGCAAGGGGATCCCGAAGCTGGGCAGGAGTGGTCGCGGCGACCACGTCGTAGTGGTGGAGATCGAAGTCCCCGATCCCAAGGAGCTCAGCGAGGAGCAACGCGAGCTCTTGCACCGCATGGCGGAGCTCGACGGCCAGGAGGTCGATGCGGAGCGTGGCGTATTTGAACGGGTTAGGGACCTGTTCGGCTGATCGCGCCCTCCTGGCGCGGTCGGCGTAAACTGCAAGCGTGCACGGCACGACAAGGGCGCTCGAGTGGACGGTCGCCCCGGGCGAGGTCGATCGGGCGATCGCGGCGCTCTGGCTCAATGACACGCTCGGGGTAGAGACCCGGGAGTCGGCCGACGGCGTACGGCTGATCGCGTGGTTTCCCGACGGCGCTGACCTGCCCGTCGAGCGGCCTGATTGGCCGGTACCCTCCGCACGTCTGCTGGCGGACCGCGTCGAAGCCGCCATCGACTGGTTGGCCGAGTATCGACGCCTGAGCCGGCCCTTCGCCGTCGGCACGCACTTCTGGATCGATCCGGGAGAGCCGGCCCGAGCACCGGCCTCGGCTCCGTCCGGGCGGATCTCACTTCGCATCCCGGCGCGTGGCGCCTTCGGCACGGGAACCCACGCCTCGACCCGGCTGATCATCGAGCTCATGGAAGAGTCCCCACCGGTCGGCAAGAGCGTTCTCGACGTTGGCTGCGGCACCGGCATACTGTGTTTTGCGGCGCTGCGACTGGGGGCGGCGATTGCGGTCGGCCTGGACATCGAGCTCGAGGCGGCCGTCGCCGCGCACGAGAACAACGTCTTGAATGCCAGCAGCGGTCGCTTCTTTGCCGGTCGGATCGGCGCCCTCTCTACGCGGCGGTGCTTCGACCTCGTGATGGTGAACGCCTTGCCGGCGGAGATCGAATCTGAGCTGGATTGCCTGGCGGCACGGGTAGGCGGGGGAGGGGCGATTTTGGTATCGGGTTTGCTGACCGATCAGATCGAAGCGGTCGGCGGCGACTTCGCGGGTTCGGGATTCCAGCCGGTCGCGATCCGCCGCGAAGGCGAGTGGGCGGCGATGCGATTGAGCCGAGGTGAACGATGAAGACGGTGCTGCTGGGGCCCGAGATGTTGGAAAAGGACCGGGTGGAGATCAGCGGCGATCTCCACCGTCACTTGTTTCGTGCCAGCCGGCTGAGGCGCGGCGAAGGGTTGCGCCTGGTAGACGGAGACGGCCACGCCCGCAGCGGCAGGATCGAAAGCATCTCCAGCCGAACCGCCGTCCTCTCGATCGGAGAACCGCTGGCAGACGGCGAGCCGCGACGCCGGGTCGAAGTGTGGGTGCCGATGCCGAGGTCGAGCCGTGCCAGGTGGATGGTGGAGAAGCTGACGGAGGTGGGCGCCGCCGCCATCCATTTCTATTCCGCCCAGCGCGCGCCGCGCGACTCCGGAGATCCCCAAGTCACGCGCCTGCGGCGGGTGGCGGCCGGCGCACTCGAGCAGTGCGGCCGGTCGCGACTGCCGCAGATCGACGGCGACCTGTCCTGGGCGGACATGCTCGAGGAGCTGCGCCGTGAAGCCCACTGTCTCGTCCTCGACCCCGCGGCCGCGTCGGGCGTGCCGCGGCTCGACGCCGACATGGAGCGCGTGGCGTTGGTGATCGGACCGGAAGGAGGCTGGGCCGAGGCGGAGCAGGCCGAGCTCAAAGTCAGCGGCGGATTACCGATTCGCCTCGGCCCGACGACCCTGCGCGTCGAGACGGCCGCGGTGGTTGGTGCGGCGGTGGCGGTGATGGGGGGTGAGTCACCAGCTACCAGCCACCAGCTGCCAGCCGCCAGTTCGCCCCCCCGCGTGAGAGGCGAGTAACGAGTAGTGGCGGACGAGGAGCGAGGGGAGAGTAGCAGCGGGCTTGGTCAAGCCGGAAGCACCCGCATCAGTGTCATATGGAGGAGGACGATGAGGAGCGCAGTACCGATTGTCGCCACGTCACGCAGCCACTGCAAAAAACCATTTTCGCGTGGCGGCAATAGCGAGCTGACCAGCCAGGCGATAAACAGCGCGTGCACAACAGTCAGAGAAACTGCCAGGTCGTGCCAGGCGGCCACGGACTCGGTCGCTGCGGCGAGGTGCGGCGGAGAGTACAACCAGCCGGCGGCCTGAACGGGTAGCCAAATGAGGCGTTGCAGTCCGAGGTAAAGCAGTGCCACGAGTGCGGGAATCGGGACACCGCTCAGATTGCGCCGGCCCTTCCGCCCAACCAGAACAGCGTTTCGTTCGAGGAAGCCCGGTCCACCGGTCGTGTTGCCCGATGGCTCCACATGGATCATGGCGCACAACTCCGATTGCCAAGTACTTGCTACAAAGCAGGTTAGCACAGGGGGCGTCACAAGAGCCCCCACACTCGGCTGGAGTTTCTTGGCTGCGCGGGGGAGACTGGCGACTGGCAGCTGGAGGCTGGTAGCTGTCAACTCGCTTCTCGCTCCTCGCGCGCCCTGCCGGGCGCGCGCATTGACACCTTTCAATATAGCGTCTACGCTAGCCATACTACGTTCCTACACGGTGCCGAGCGTCCGGATGCCGGCGGCATGAGCGCCGCCGGGGCGCGACGCCGAAAGGACTCACCAGATGAACCTCAACGAACTCCTCAAGATCGCGGTCGACAACGGCGCCTCGGATCTTCACCTCAAGACGGGCAGCATGCCGGTGATCCGGGTCGACGGCCAACTGCAGCAGCTCACCGGGCAGCAGCGGATCATGCAGGAAGACGCCGCCTCGATGGCGTTCTCGATCATGACGGCGCGCCAGAAGCAGCGATTCCAGGATGACATGCAGCTCGACATGGCGTATTCGGTGCCCGGCCTGGGGCGCTTCCGTTGCGCCGTGTTCCACCAACGCGGCACCGTCGGCCTCGTCTTGCGTGTCATCCCGTCCGAGATACGCACCATCGACGAACTGCTGTTGCCGCCGGTACTCAAGAAGATCGCCGACGAGCCGCGCGGGCTGGTGCTGTGTACCGGAACGACTGGTTCCGGTAAGTCGACCACCCTGGCGGCGATGATCGATCGAATCAACACGACGCGTACCGAGCACATCATGACGATCGAGGATCCGATCGAGTTCCTGCACCGGGACAAGAAGTCGATCATCAATCAGCGCGAGATGGACGTCGACACGTTCAGCTTCTCGACCGCCTTGCGCGCCGCCCTGCGCCAAGATCCCGACGTGATTCTGGTCGGCGAAATGCGTGACCACGAGACGATCGAGACCGCCCTGCTGGCGGCCGAGACCGGTCATCTGGTGTTCTCCACCCTGCACACCCTGGATGCCACCGAGACGGTGAACCGCATCATCGCCATCTTCCCTCCCCATCAACAGAAGCAGATCCGCATCCAGCTCTCGCAGGTGCTGCGAGGAGTGCTCTCATTGCGCCTGTTGCCGCGGGCCGACGGCGCGGGCCGAGTCCCGGCCGTCGAGGTGATGATCGCGACGCCGCTGATCCGTGACTGCATCGAAAACAAGGAGAAGACCAAGTACATCCGAGAGCAGATCGCGCTCGGCACCAGCCAATACGGGATGCAGACGTTTGATCAGTCCATCTTCCAGCTCTATCGCAGCGGCTTGATCACGCTCGACGAGGCGCTGCGCCGGGCCAGCAATCCGGACGAGTTCCGGCTCAAGCTCCAGGGCGTCCAGTTCACCGCCGATGCGGCACGCGAGCAGATGGAGTCGACCCTGGCGTCGGCCGAGTCGATCGGCGCGGGCGGAGCGGAAGCCGGATACGAGATGGAACAAGGCTGATCCCTCGCTCGGCGAATCGCATCCGTGACCCCGATGGATGCAGACGGATGCTTCCAGAAGGCCGTCGACCTGTTGGCCAGGCGGCCTCATTTCAGCGCCGAGCTGGAACGCAAGCTGCGTGACAGGGAGTTTGCCGGGGAGGAGATCGAACGGGCTCTCCGGCGGCTGCGCGAGCTGGGCTACCTCGACGACGAGAGTCTGGCGCGCGATTTCGTCCGCGAGCGCTTGCGACACGCGCCGGAGGGCCCGCGGCGCCTGCGTGCCCAACTGACCCGCCGTGGCGTCCAGGCCGCGACCATCGACGAGACACTCCGCGAGTTCTTCGCCGCGGGCGATCTGGAGCTCGCACGGGTCGCAGCCGAGCGCTGGCGCCGCAACCATCGCCCCGACGCGTCCGCCCTGGCGCGGCACCTCGACCGCAAGGGCTTCAGCAAGGCGTCGATCCTGGAGATCGTGACGAGGGGCGAGTAGCGAGCGCCCCAAGCCCCAAGCCCCAAGTCCCAAGCCCCGAGCCCCGAGCCCCGAGCCCCAAGCCCCAAGCCCCAAGCCCCAAGCCCCAAGCCCCAAGCCCCAAGCCCCAAGCCCCTCTTTCTTGATAGCCTCCATACCCCGTGGACGCCCCTTGCAAAGACGCTCCTACCGTATGAACAGTCAGTCCATCCGCACCAGTTTCCTGGAGTTCTTCCGTGAACGCGGGCATCGCGTCGTGCCCAGTGCGCCGTTGGTGCCGCAAGGCGACCCGACGCTGCTGTTCACCAATGCCGGCATGGTGCCGTTCAAGAATTTCTTTCTCGGTCTCGAGACTCCGGAGTTTCGGCGTGCCACGAGCGTGCAGAAGTGCCTGCGCGTTTCGGGCAAGCACAACGATCTCGAAAACGTCGGTCCGAGCCCCCGCCATCACACCTTCTTCGAGATGCTAGGCAACTTCTCGTTCGGGGACTACTTCAAGGAGGAGGCGATCGACTTCGGTTGGAGCCTGGTCACGCAGGTCTGGGGGGTCGCCGAAGAACGCCTGGCGGTGACGGTATTCGAGGAAGACGACGAAGCGGCGAGCCTGTGGGCGAAGATCTCGGGTTTGCCGGCGGACAGGATCCACCGCAGCGGGGCGAAGGACAACTTCTGGGCGATGGGCGACAGCGGCCCGTGCGGACCGTGTAGCGAGATCTTCGTCGACACGCGGCCCGAGCTCGAGCCGGTCGAGTGGGTGGAGGGAACCGAGTCCGGCCGCTACCTGGAGATCTGGAATCTGGTCTTCATGCAGTTCGATCGTGACGAAGAGGGCGCAACCACGCCTCTGCCGCGTCCTTCGATCGATACCGGCGCCGGCCTCGAGCGGGTCGCGGCGATCTTGCAGCACGTCCAATCCAACTACGACACCGATCTGTTTCAACCGGTCATCCGTGCGGCGGCGGCATTGGCCGACACGACGTACGGCGTTTCCCCGGAATCGGACGTCGCTCTGCGGGTCGTCGCCGATCATCTTCGCGCGGTCGGATTTCTGCTCGCCGACGGCGTCATCCCGTCGAACGAAGGGCGGGGCTACGTGCTGCGGCGGATCTTGCGTCGCGCAGTGCGGCACGGCATGAGCCTGGGCTTCGGAGAGCCCTTTCTGTGTCGCCTCCTTCCGGTGCTGACCGAGGTGATGGGGCAACAGTACGGTGAGCTGGAGGCCACCCAAGCGGCCTCGATCGAGACCGTCCGAAGCGAGGAAGAGAAGTTTCTCGACACCATCGCCGTCGGGGCGCGCCAGGTCCAGGAGGCCGTGGAACGAGCCCGCGCCGAGGGCCTCTCGACCCTGCCGGGAGAGGAGGTCTTTCGCCTCTACGACACGCATGGTCTGCCTCTGGAGATCATCGCGGAGATCGCGCAGGAGGAGCGTCTAGGTGTCGATCGATCGGGTTTTGATCGCCGTCTCGAACAGCAACGCAAGCGGTCGAGGGCGGCCGGCGAGGGCAGCCGGGGCCGCTTGCTCGCCCTCATGGAGGCGCTGCGCCAGTCCGGCCCCCTCGAGGCGACGCAGTTCGAGGGCTACGAGCAAACGATGCTGCAGGACGGTCGGGTCGTCGGACTGGCGCGCTGGAACGGCAACCAGGCCGAGAGCGTGGAGGCGCTGGAAGCCGGCGAGGAAGGGTTGGCGGTGTTGCAGCCGTCCGTGTTTTACGGTGAAGGGGGGGGCGAGGTCGGCGACGTGGGCGAACTCGAGTGGGATGGCGGCGACGCCCGAGTCGTCGACACCCAGAAAGACAACGGCGGCGTCTACTACCTCGATGTGCGTGTCGAATCGGGGCAATTGGTCGAGGGGACATCCGTCGTGCAGCGGGTCGACGCCGCAAGGCGGCGCGCCATCGAGCGCCATCACACCGCGACGCACCTGCTCCATGCGGCGCTGCGCGAGACGCTGGGCGAGTCGGTCCGCCAAGCCGGGTCCCTGGTGGCACCCGATCGCCTGCGCTTCGACTTCACCTTCGGTCGCCCACTGGAGGAGCAGGAGCTCGCGGCGATCGAGGACCGGGTGAACGCCTGGGTGTTGCGCGCCGTGCCGAGTGAGATCAACTGGCAGAGCCGGGAGGACGCGCTCGCCGCCGGGGCCATGGCCCTGTTCGGCGAGAAGTACGGCGACCGGGTGCGCACCGTCGAGGTCCCCGGCTTCAGCCTCGAATTGTGTGGTGGCTGCCATGTACGCAACACCGGCGAGATCGGCCCGTTCGTCATCCTTTCCGAGCGCGGCGTCGCCTCGGGCGTGCGACGCATCGAGGCGATTGCGGGTGAAGTCGCCCTGGAGTGGGCGCGGCAGCAGCGACGGCTGCTCGCGGCCGGCGAGAGGGCGGCGGGCGCCGAAGCGCAGCGGCTTCCCGAAGAGATCGAGGCGTTGCAGGAGAAGCTGCGACAGGCACAGCAGGAAGTCTCGGCGCTACGCGTGCAATTGGTCTCCGGCGCCGCCTCAGTGGCCGACCAGGCGACGACGGTCGACGGGATCCGTCTGGTGGCCAGGGAGGTGCCGGCGGCCCCGATGGGAGAGTTGCGCAATCTGGCCGACACGTTGCGATCCAAGCTCGGGCAGGGCGTTGCGGTGCTACTGACTCGCGAGGATGAGAAAGTGCACCTCGTGGTGGCCGTGAGCCCGGAATTGACCGAGCGGCTGCATGCCGGCGAACTGGCCGGTGCGATCGCGGCGCGGGTCGGCGGCCAGGGTGGTGGACGGGCGGACTTCGCGCAGGCCGGCGGGCGCGAGCCGGAGAAGATCGAAGAGGCGCTGGCGGCCGTTCCGGACCTGGTGCACGAGATGCTGGAGCGCTAGAAGAGCCAGTCGCCAGTCTCCAGGCGGAGGCGGGAAGCGAGAGGCGCGAGGCGAGTCGGTCCCGATACCCCCGATCACCTTCCGGGTTGGGCCGGGGGGCCGGAGGCCGGGAGCCGGAAGCCCGACTCTCCGGCCCTTGATAGACTAAGCTGCAGCTTCTGACTGAATGGCGACCGAGATGAGGACGTGGGCGATCTTGATGCTGTTCCTGGCGGCGACGCCGATCGCCGCCTCCGGCGTCAAGGTGCGCCTCAACGACGAGGGCCTGACCGAGATCTACAACGAGACGCCGACCCAGCACGCCCGCCGGGTGGCCCACAGCCTGGTTCCCGTTCCGGCGGTTGAACTGAGCCGCCTCATCGACCGCTTCGCGGCCGAGAACCATCTCGATCCCAAGCTGGTCCGAGCCGTCATGCAGGTCGAATCCGGTTACAACGCGAGCGCGCGTTCCGACAAGGGAGCCATGGGCTTGATGCAGCTCATGCCGGCCACGGCGTCGGACCTGCAGATCTCCGATCCCTACGATGCGGCGGAAAACGTGCGCGCCGGCACCGCCTACCTGAGGAAGATGCTGGATCAGTTCGACGGCAACCTGGAATACGCGTTGGCCGGCTACAACGCCGGTCCCGACGCCGTCGTGCGCTATGGGGGGATCCCGCCGTATCCGGAGACCCGAGCCTATGTCGAGCACGTCCTGCGCCTGGTGCGCGGCGACGAGTCGTTCCGACTTCCTCCCGCTTCGCTGCCGGGACACAAGACCTATGTGAGCCGCGACGAGAACGGCCAATTGCACATCACCACCGCTCCGCCGACCTCTTCACGCTGAGCGCGTGAGCCGGGAAGGGACGTCGATGGGCGCCACACAGCCTGCTAGACTGCGCGGACGCCCTCGGAGTTCGCAAGTGCCACGCCTCATCCGTCATGTTCCCAATCTGCTGAGCATCTTCAGGATCGTCCTGGTGCCGCTCCTCGTAGTCGTCCTGTTGACCAAGTTCGAGGGCAAGGAATTCGTCGGTCTCGGCGTGTTCCTCCTCGCCGCCCTGACCGATTTCCTCGACGGCTTCATCGCCCGGCGTCGGAAGCTGGTTACCCGGCTCGGCAAGCTGCTGGATCCGGCGGCGGACAAGATCCTCACCTCCGCCGCATTCATCTCACTGGTGGCCTTGAACATCGCCCCCGCCTGGATCGTGATGATCATCATCGCGCGAGAGTTCGCGGTCTCCGCCCTGCGAAGCTTCGCTTCGGCGCATCATGTCGTCATCGCCGCGACCCTGGCCGGAAAGGTCAAGACGATCGTTCAGGTCGTGGCCATCGCCTTGCTGATCATCTCCAATCAGCTCGGCAGTTTTCACCGCCTGGCGCCGGCGATGTTGTGGCTCGCCATGCTGGTGAGTGTCTATTCGGCCGTCGAGTACTTCGCGCGCTACACCCCGTTGATCCTGGCCAATGACGAGGCCGGGGAAGCGGCCGGTCCGCCACATTCCGGCTGACCCAGCTCAGGTCCGCAGCGAGTCTCGAGCCGTGCCTCCACAGCATTTCCTGCAACGCATCGCGCGTCTGGCGCGTCGACGCTACCGAAGCATCTTCGTGACCGTCGGCCTACTCGTCGCACTCAGTCTCGTCGCCGCCTCGCACCTCAGCTTCGATCCCGACGTGTTGCATCTGCTGCCGCAGGATTCGCCACAGGTTCAGCAACTGCAGAGCGCGCTCAAGCACTTCGGCAGCATCGACTACCTGCTGATCGTGGTGCGTGTGCCCAAGGGTGCGATCGTGGACCCGTACGAGGAGTTCGTGGACGAGCTGGGGGGCCGCTTGGAGAGGTTGCCGCAACTCGAGGAGGTGCAGTACCGGGTCGGGGACGTCGAAGAGCTGTTGGAGGAGTTCTATCCCAAGGCGATGCTGTTTCTGGATGGTTCGAGTCGGCAGGCCGTGGCGACACGGCTGACTGACGGCGCCCTCGAAGACCGTGCGCTCGAGCTGAAGCGCCTGCTGGCGACGCCCCAGTCGATGGCATTGAAGCACCTCGTCGTCCTCGATCCCATCGGCTTGTCACCGATCTTTCTGCGTCATCTCGATGTCTCGGCCGGCGGGCTGGGGTTCGAGTGGACCAGCGGCTACTTGCTTTCGAGAGACCATCACATGCTGCTCATGCTGGCCAAGCCGAAGAAGCCGGCGCAGGACCTGGAGTTCGACCGCGAGCTGGTTGACGCGGTGCGGACTCAGATCGGGCAGACGAGGGAGGATTGGCCGCAACTGGTGGGCGGAGGCGGGGAGCCGATCCCGCTGGTCCAGATCACCGGGCGCCATGTCATCGCTCTTGGCGATTCGTCCGTCATCTGGCACGACGCGTTGCTCAACACCGTCACCTCCCTGGTCGGCGTCCTCCTGCTCTTCGTATTCGCCTTTCGCCGCGCCGGCCCCTTGCTCTTCGCGGTCGTACCGCTGGTCACCGGGCTGGCGGTGACATTCGGATTTTCTGCAATTGCATTCGGGGTGCTCAGCTCCGCTGCCAGCGGCGTCGCGGCACTGCTGGTCGGACTCGGCATCGACTTCATCATCGTCTCCTACGGCCGATTCGTCGAAGAGCGACGACGGGGAGCCGATCTCGATACCGCCCTGGCCAGAATGAGCGGATCGTCCGGCCGCGCTGTGGTCGTGGGCGCGGTGACCAGCGCCGCCACCTTCTATGCCTTTGCGGTGACGCGCTTCAATGGCTTGCGCCAGATGGGGTATCTGACCGGGACCGGCATTCTGCTGTGCATGGGCGCCGTGCTCCTGTTGTTGCCCTCCATGCTGGCCTGGCGGGAGGATCGGCACACGCGGCGCCAGAGCAGTCCACGGCTCTACCTCCACAGCTTCGGCACCGATCATCTGATGCGCTTCTGCATGCGGCATCGCCGGCCCGTCTTGCTAGTGGGCGCCGCCATCACCCTGATCTGTGTGTTCGCATCGACACGCCTGCGCTTCGAGGACAGCCTGGCGGCCATGCGTCCGGCCGGCAACCCTGCGATCGAGTTGCGCGACGAGGTGGCGCGGCGCTTTGGGGCCGGCTTCGATCAAATGATGTTCGTGGTGCACGGCGATAGCGAGCCGAAGGTGCTCAATCTGCTGGGCGAGGCGGGCCACGCCGCGCAACGGCTGGTGGAGAGCGGGTCGCTGAGCAGCTGGGAGACGATCACCAGCGTGATTCCGCCGCCGGACCGACAGCAGGAGTCGCTGCGGTGGTTGCAGGATCTTCGCGGCCGGGGCCTGACCGTCGAGCACGTCCGCAAGCAGTTCGAGGCCGACTTGCAACGAGTCGGCCTGCGGCCCGAAGCCTTTGCCCACGGCCTGGATCTGCTCACCCAGGCGATGTCGGTGAGTCAGCCTCTCTCGGTGGCGGATGTGGAGTCGTCACCGACCGGAAAGCAAATCATGGAACGCTTTCTGCGACGCACCGACGACGGTTGGGAAGGCGTCGTCTATCTCTATCCACCGCCCAAGGTGTGGCGTCGAGGTCCGCCGCCGGAGGCGGTCCAGGCCGCCGACCAGATGGGGCCCGAGGTCCATCTGGTGGGTTCCAATGTCCTGGGTTCCTACCTGCGCCGACAGGTTCAGAAGGATGCGGTGATGGCCGCGGCGCTCGGCCTCGTTCTGGTCGCGCTCTTGCTGTGGCTGGATTTCCGCCGCCTACGGCAGACGATGATGTCTCTCGTGCCGCTGATCGTGGGCATCTTCTGGATGCTTGGCGCGATGGCGCTGCTGCGGATCCCGATGAACTTCATGAACATCTTCGTCAGCACGATGATCATCGGCATCGGAGTGGATTACGGCGTGCACATGATCCATCGCTACCGCGAGATGAAGGCGACGCATCCGAGCGAGCTGAATCGAGGCATGATGGAGACCGGCAAAGCCATCGTACTGGCGGCACTGTCCACCATCATCGGCTTCGGATCGCTCTCCCTGTCGCACTATCCCGGCCTACGCTCGATGGGGCAGGTGGCGATCCTGGGGGCGCTCGGAACCTGCTTAGTCGCCATCACCCTGCTGCCCGCATATCTGTGCGGAAAGAAATAGCGAGTGGCGAGTCGCGAGGGGCGAGGAGCGAACAGCAAGCCGAAACCCAACCCTCGCCCCAACAACCTACTTGCCACCTAGGCAAGAGCGCCCTCGCGGTGAGCGAGGGCGCCAGAGAGCAATGGCCAGTTCGTCTGGGCTGCCGGACGAACTGCTGCTTCGCGAGGGGCGAGGGGGCGGCATGAGACGTTACTCGTCCCTCGGGGTGGGGGAGCGGGAGTCCTCGTTCCTCCACCGGATCCGCGTTCAGCCGCGGACCCGGTGTATCCGCAGCAAATTCGTCAACGGTCGCTCGCGAATCGGATCGCCCATCAGGATGACGATCGTCTCGCCGGGATGTGCTAGGTCGGCGCTTAGAAGATGGCGGTCGACGACCTCCACCACTTCGTCGTGGTGCTCGACCAGGCCTTCGATGAGAAGGGGCCGCACACCCCAGAGGAGTTGCGTACGGCGCGCCAGCTGCGCATCGACGGTGAGGACCAGGATCGGCGCGGGCGGGCGATAGCGAGCGATCGACCGGGCCGTGAAGCCGCCCTGGCTGAACGCCACGATCTGTCCCGCTTTCAGCTCACGTGCGGCGAAGACCGCGGCGGCCGCCACCACGTCGGGAATGTCGAAGCGGGTGTCGAGCTGGGGATTGACCGCCTCTTCGCGACCGGGGCGCAAGGTGTGGGGCAGCTCCAGCACGTCGACCAGCGACGGCAGACTTCGATCGAAGCGCGGGGCGCGTGAGTAGCCTTCGGCTTCGACGATGATCTGCGCCATCGTCTCCACCGCGGCGACCGGGTAGCGGCCGGCCGCCGTCTCGCCGGAGAGCATCAGAGCATCGGCACCGTCGAAGACGGCATTGGCGACGTCGGAAGCCTCGGCCCGGGTCGGCCGAGGCCGTTCCATCATCGATTCCAGCATCTGGGTGGCCACGATGACCGGCTTGCCGGCCCGGCGGCCGGCGTCGACGATCTTCTTCTGCAGGACCGGAACCTTGCGCAGCGGCACCTCGACTCCAAGATCGCCGCGCGCCACCATCAAGGCGTCGGCCACACCGACGATCTCCTCCAGGTGCTCGACGGCGCGAGCGCGCTCCAGCTTGGCGACGATCGGAATCCGACCACCGGCCTGCTCGATGGCGCCGCGCACCGACTCGACGTCCGCCGCCTGCCCCACGTAACTCGCGGCGAGATAGTCCGCGTCCTCTTCGACTGCCAGGCGGATGTCGGCGTGATCCTTCTCAGAGATGGTGAAGGGCAGATCGGTGTCGGGAAGATTGATTCCCTTGCGACTCGAGACCTGGCCGCCGATGACGACGCGTGCACGGATGACGTTGCCCTGTTTCGACTCGATCCGTAGCTCGAGCAGGCCGTTGTCGATCAGCACGCGTTCGCCCACCGTCAGGTGCTGCAGCAACGCCGGATCGCCGATCGGCAGCTCCGAGTCGCCCGTGCCGCCGAGCGTGAGCAGTTGGTCGGTACTCAGCGTGCGCGGTCCGTCGGCGATCTCGCCGAGCCGGTAGCGCGGTCCCATCAGATCGACCAGCACGGCGACGTGCCGGTCGGCGTCGGCGGACGTGGCGCGCACCATGCGGATGGTCCGGCGATGCTCCTCCGCCGTCCCGTGGGAGAGATTCAGCCGGACGACGTCGACGCCACTGGACAGGAGTTCCGAAAAGACGTCCGGCTCTACGCTGGCCGGCCCCAGAGTAGCGACGATCTTGGCCCGCCGGTGCATTGAGCGAGTATAGCCAAGCCCTGGCAACAGTTCGTCCGGCAGTCCGGACGAACTGGCAGTTGCTTTCTGGCGCCCTCGCTCACCGCGAGGGCGCTCTTGCCTAGGCAGGAGTGTGGTGGATGGAGTAAGGGTTGGGATTCAGCTTGCTTCTGGTACTCGCCTGGAGGCCGGCGACTGGTGACCGGTGACTCTCTTCTGGCCCTGTGCCCCTGTTAGCATACCGGCCCATGTTCGAAGGGCTCCAATCCCGTCTCGACGGCGTGTTTCGCAAGATCAAGGGCGAGGGCAAGGTCTCGGAATCGGTCCTCAAGGCCGCCTTGCGCGAGATCCGGCTGGCCCTGCTCGAGGCCGACGTGCACTACCGCGTGGTCAAGCCGTTCGTGAAACGGCTTGAAGAGCGCGCCCTGGGCGAGAAGGTGCTGGAGAGCCTGACGCCGGACCAGCAGGTGATCAAGATCGTCCGCGACGAGCTGATCGGACTGCTGGGTGAAGAAGGAGCGGAGCTGCGGCTGAGCGGACATCCCGCCGTCGTGATGCTCTGCGGGCTCCAGGGCTCGGGGAAGACCACGACGGCCGGCAAGCTGGCGCTTCGCCTGCGCTCGAAGGGCCGTCATCCTCTGCTCGGCGCCTGTGACCTGCAGCGTGCCGCTGCAGTCGAGCAGTTGCGGCAAGTCGGTGAGCAAGCGGGGGTCCCCGTTGTGGGGCCGGACGACGGCAAAGATGTCTTCGCGGTGGCCGAACTCGCCTTGAAGGAGGCGCGCGAGACCGGTCGCGACGTGGTCATCCTCGATACGGCCGGCCGGCTCCACGTCGATGCGGCCCTGATGGAGGAGATCCGGCAGCTGGCGCAGCGCTTCGAGCCCGGCGAGATCCTCTTCGTCGCTGACGCGATGACCGGCCAGGACGCGGTCAAGAGCGCCGAGCAGTTCGCCTCCACGGTACCGTTGACCGGAGTCGTGCTCACCAAGCTGGACGGTGATGCGCGAGGCGGGGCCGCGCTCTCCATCCGCAGCGTCGCCAGGCAGCCGATTCGCTTCGTCGGGGTGGGCGAGAAGCTGGAGAACCTAGAGCCGTTCCATCCCGAGCGCATGGCCTCGCGCATCCTCGGCATGGGCGACGTTCTTTCTCTGATCGAGAAGGCCGAGAAAGGTCTCGACACCGAGGAGTCGCGTCGGCTCGCAGAGCGCATGGTGCGCAACCAGTTCACGCTCGAGGACCTTCGTGATCAGCTGCGCCAGATGCGCAAGCTGGGGCCCCTCTCTTCGCTCCTCGAGATGCTACCCAAGGCGGGACCGCTGCGTGGCCTCGACAACGTGGAGGTGGACGAGGGGCGCTTGCGGCGCATCGAGGCGATGATCGACTCGATGACGCCCGAGGAACGGCGTAAACCAGCGGTCCTCGACGGCAGCCGCAAGCGGCGCGTCGCCAGAGGCTCCGGCACCTCGGTACAGGAGGTGAATCAGCTGCTCAAGCAGTACAAGGGTGTGCAGAGGATGATGAAGGGGATGAAGAAGGGATGGGTGAAGAAGGCGTTTGGCGGATGACCGCCGGCCGCCAGCCTCCGGCTACCGGCCACCGGCTACCGGAGGAAGAGATCCAGGAAGCGAGAGGTGAGACTCGAAAATCGACCCCCGGACTGTCTCCTATTTCACTCCTCGCTCCTCGTTCCTCGTTCCTCACTCCTCACCCCTCGCTCCTCGCCCCTCGCCCCTCGCCCCTCGCCCCTCGCCCCTGCTATACTACGCGTTCGCGCCGCCGGGGCTGGTGTGCGCACTGCGCTCGCATCTACCAATGATCATGCTTGGAGGTTTGCATCGATGTTGAAGATCCGGCTACGCCGCATGGGCGGCCGCCATAAACCCTTCTACCGCTTCGTCGTGTCCGACTCGCGCCTGGCCACCAAAGGCCGCGCGGTGGAGGAGCTCGGGATCTACGACCCCAGGACCGACCCACCGACGGTGCGGATCGAGAAGGATCGCGTCGAGCACTGGGTGTCGAACGGCGCCCTGATGTCGCCGACGGTGAAGAAACTGCTCGCCGGCAGCTGACGTGAACGCCAATCAAGACGAACCGTCCGTCTCGGCTGAGCTCGCCTCGATCGTGCGCGGCATCGTGGATCACCCCGACGAGGTCGAGGTGAACGAGATCCCCAGTGCTCAGGCGACGCTGCTCGAGCTGCGTGTCGCGAACGACGATCTCGGCCAGGTCATCGGCCGGCAGGGACGCACGATCCGTGCGCTCCGCACCCTGCTGGACGCGCGGACGTCGCTTGGCGGCGACCGCTATGAGCTCGAAATCCTCGAGGACTGAGCGTCCTCGAAGCCTGCCCGAGACTGTCGAGGTCGGCAGGATCCGGCGCCCCCACGGCGTGCACGGCGCGCTGCTGATCGAACCCGAGAGCGACGTCCCAACCCGTTTCAGTCCCGGTTCTCGGCTCCTCCTGGAGGGGCCCGGGGCGCAACTGCGTCCCATCACCGTCCGTTCATCCAGTGCGCACCGTGGCGGATTGCTCGTCGAGTTCGACGAGCTCACCGACCGCGACGCCGTGGAGTCGCTGCGCGGCCGCCGGTTGCAGGTGCCGCTCGATCAGGTCCCGCCGCGGCCGGCGCAAGGCTGGTACCACTTCGAACTACTCGATTGCCGCTGCCACGACAAGCGCGGCGGTGAGCTCGGGACGGTCGTCGCCGTGCTGGAGGACGGCGGCGGCACCATGCTCAGGGTGGAGCAAGAGGAGCGAGGCGTGCTGATTCCGTTCGTCCAGGCGTTCATCACCGCGGTCGACGTGGAGGCCGGCACGATCGAGCTCGACCTGCCCGAGGGATTTCTGGAAACGTGCGCATATCGATCCTGACCATCTTTCCCGAGGTCTTCCCGGGATTCCTGACCGCGTCGCTGCTCGGGCGTGCGATGGAGCAGGGCCGTCTCACCGTCGACGTGCATGACCTGCGCGATTACACGGACGATCGGCACCACGTAGTCGACGACGAGCCTTATGGAGGTGGCGGTGGCATGGTGATGAAGGCGGAACCCTGGATCCGCGCCGTTACCGAACTGGGAGCGGGCCGGGAAGCGCACCGCGTCCTGCTCTCGCCCCAGGGGAAGCGTCTAGACGACGCCCTGGTGCAAGGCCTGGCGCGGCGCGGCGACCTGCTCTTGCTGTGCGGCCGCTACGAGGGGATCGACGAACGCGTGCGGCAGAGCGTCGTCGACCAGGAGATCTCGATCGGCGACTACGTGCTCTCCGGCGGCGAGGTGGCCGCAATGGTGCTCGTCGAGGCTTTGTCGCGGCAGATTCCCGGCGTCGTCGGCCTGGCCAGCTCGGTTGAGCAGGACAGCTTTCGCGACGGGCTGCTCGATTATCCGCACTACACGCGGCCGCGAGTCGCCGGTGGCCTGGAAGTCCCCGAAGTGCTGCTCTCGGGGGATCACGCGGCAATCGATCGGTGGCGGCAGACGGAATCGCTACGGGCGACCCTGCTCAAGCGCCCTGATCTGCTGACGCGACGCGAATGGAGCGACGAAGAGCTGGAGTTGCTGACAGAGCTCTCCAACGAGCATGGTGTCGTCGGGGCGGAGGCGGCCGAGCTTGCACGACGGGCCGAAACATCAGATAATGCCGCCTCTCGCGACCCGATTCAGGCCGCATTGCGAGATTCAAAAGGATAGTGCGATGGACGACTTGCGTGAGATCGAAAAGGAATACTTACGCTCCGACATTCCGGAGTTTCGTTCCGGGGATACGGTGCGCGTGCACGTGAAGGTGACGGAGGCCAACAAGGAGCGCATCCAGGTCTTCCAGGGGGTGGTCATCGCCCGCCGTGGGGGCGGCACCCGGGAGACCTTCACGGTGCGCAAGATCTCCGGTGGCGTGGGCGTCGAGCGGATCTTCCCCCTGCACTCGCCGATCATCAATCACATCGAGGTGACGCGCACCGGACGCGTGCGGCGCGCTAAACTGTTCTACCTGCGAAATCTGCGGGGCAAGGCGGCGAGGATTCAGGAGCGGCGCGAAGACGCCGCCGAACTCTCCGAGTAGCCGCACCCCGCACATCCGCCGCGTCCGGCTGTAGGACGACGGCGACGAGCGGGGAGGCGCGGCATCCAAACGCTGGCTCAACTGCTGGTTGAAACGACCCGGCTGCAGTGGCTCCGAGGGGTGGAGGTTGCCCTCGAGAGGCTGGGCTGGATGCGAGTCGCCGGCGTCGACGAGGCCGGACGCGGGTGCCTGGCGGGGCCGGTCGTCGCCGCGGCGGTGGTTCCGGGCGCAGACTTCGTCCTCCCCGGAGTCGACGACAGCAAGGCCTTGACGGCCGAAGGCCGCGAGCGGCTCTCACAGTACATCCGGCGCCACGCCCTGGCCTGGGCATTCGCCGCCGTTCCGGCGACAGACATCGACCGCATCAACATTCTGGAAGCGACTCGCCTGGCAATGCGACGCGCCCTCGACGGCTTGCAACTGCGGCCGGACGCTGCAATCATCGATGCCGTTCCGCTCGAGCCGGTGGAGTATCCCTGCTTGGCGGTGGTCAAGGGGGATCGAGTAAGTTACGCCATTGCCTGCGCCTCGATTCTGGCGAAGGTGGAGCGGGATCGAATGATGACGGAGCTGGATCGCACCTACCCGCAATACGGCTTTGCCGTGCACAAGGGGTATGCGTCGGCGGAGCACCGAGCGGCGCTCGAGGAGTATGGACCCTCGCCCGTGCACCGGCTGACCTTCCACTCCGTCGTGCCGCGTCGTGAAGTGAGGGGGAAGGCGTGGCGCTGATGCGCGGGCGGGCGATCCGCAACGCCGAGAAGCTCACTTCGCGTGGGCGGCTCGAGGACGCCATCGACGAGTACAAGAAGGTACTCGCCAAGGATCCGACCGACACCTCGACGCTCAATCGCGTCGGCGATCTCTACGTGCGGCTGGGCCAGATGGGGGAGGCGGTCAAGCTGTTCCGCAAGACCGCGCAGCACTTCTCCGTCGACGGTTTCTTCGTCAAGGCGATCGCCATCTACAAGAAGATCCTGCGGCTCGACCCGTCGCAGATCGGAATCTACGAGGAGCTGGCTGATCTCTATCGGCGCCAGGGCCTGCGCATGGATGCGCGCGCCCAGTACGAGATCCTGGTCGATCTGCTGCGCAAGAAAGAGGACTTCGCAGCCGCCATCGACGTCTATCGCCACATGGTGGAGCTGGATCCGGACCGCACTTCGACCCGCGCCAAGCTCATCGCGTTGCTGGTCCAGGAGGATCATGTTCCTCAAGCCCTGGGCGAGACCCGGGAGCTGGCCCGCATCCTGCTCGAGCGGGACCGGCCGGAAGAGGCGTTGGAGGTCTATAAGCGCGCCCTCGAGTTCGGCGCCGACGACCTCGACTTCGTACGCTCGGCGCTCGATGCGCTGGCCGGAACCGGAAGCGCCGCTACGGTCGCCGGCTTCCGCTACGCCGCGATCGATCGCAATCCGGCGGTGAGCGAGCTTCCGGTGACGGCGGTCAAAGAGCCGCCGACGCGCAAGCGGGGCAAAGGCGCCCTGCAGGGTCTCGATGAACTGGTCGGCGGCGCCGAGCCGCGTCCCGGGCCGTCACGACGAGGCGGCGAGGGCGAGACCGCCCCGCCGCCGCCTCCGCCGCGCGGCAAGTCGCGAGTCCGGCCCGAGGACATCGACGTCGACGCGCTGCTCGGCGGAGTCGCCGAGGGCGGGCGCAAGCCGGCGCCGGCCGCGCCGCGACCTGAGACGGCGGAGAAGCCGGAAGCCGTGCAGCGTCCGCTCGAGTTCGAGCTCGAGGTGGAGCTCGACGAGGAGGAGGTCGAGATCCTCGAGGTGGAAGGCCTCGAGACGGAGATGCCGGTGGCGGAGCCGCCGGCGGCGGAGGCCGTGGAAGAGGCGGTGTCCGAGCCGGAGGGCGCACCTGCGGAAGCCCCGGAGATCGAGATCCTGGAGGTCGATGCCGCAGAGCCGGAGAGGCTGGACGAGGAGCCGGCGGTCGAGGCGATGCCCGAGGCTCCGGTACCGGTCGAGCCGCCGGCTGCGGCGCCGCGGGAGGGTGGTTTCTTCGATCTCGCCGCCGAGCTCGAGGCGGAGCTCGAAGCGGAGCTGCCCGCCACAGGCGACAATCTGCTCGCCCGGGGCGACGAACAGTCGATCGAAGCGGTGATCGCCGGCCTGAAGAAGGGCGTCGCGTCGATGCTCAAGCCCGAGGACTACGACACCCATTACAGCCTCGGCATCGCTTACCGTGAGATGGGTCTGCTGGACGAGGCGATCGGCGAGTTTCAGCTGGCGGCGAAGGATCGCCGCTATCTAGTCGAGTGTTGCGGTCTCCTCGGTTCCTGCTTCCAGGAAAAAGGCCTGCCCAAGCTGGCCGCGCAGTGGTACGACCAGGCGCTGGCGGCGCCGGACCTGGACGAGGGACAGGCCCTCGGACTGCGCTACGAGCTCGGCGAGGCCTACCTGGCGATGGGCGACGAAGAGAAGGCGTACGACGCGTTCGTCGAGGTCTACGGCAAGAACTCGAACTTCCGCGACGTCTCGGCACGGTTGGACGAACTCGGTCGTTGAGTCGC
>Ga0307436_1000017_pt1 | contig 80508 bp, 70 predicted proteins | sample SalMarWE160440MG_FD_202513 | JGI IMG/M metagenome (GOLD analysis project Ga0307436, IMG submission 202513) | Salt marsh sediment microbial communities from the Plum Island Ecosystem LTER, Massachusetts, United States - WE1604-40 | ecosystem: Environmental > Aquatic > Marine > Intertidal zone >...
TTTCAGTTCGATGTATCCGAGAAACGCGGGTACAGGGGCCAGATCCGATACTTCAGGGAAGATCTTCAGCACCTTCTGGATGAGGGGTACCACGTTATTATCGGTGCGAGCTATGAGGGGCAGACGGAGCGGTTGAGAGAGCTGCTAAAGGACAAGATAGATGCTCATTCCGGACTTTCAGTTGAAACCGTCGACCTGCACGAAGGCTTTATCGCCAGGCTGATTAAGTCTGCCGTTATCCTCGACAGGGAGATATTCAACAGGAAAAAGAGGCAGGGGGCCCGTTTTCTGAAAAGCAGATCCAGGCCGATCGAGGGAATACTCGATATCGCGGAGGGTGATTTTATTGTGCATCTGGAGCATGGAATCGGCATCTACAGGGGAATAGAGCGGCTGAAAACAGGGGCTGCCGAGAAAGATTTTTTCAAGATAGAGTACAGGGAAGGCGATGAGGTGTTTATTCCGGTCGACCAGATTAACCTGCTCCAGCGTTATATCGGGCAGGAGGGAAGGAGGCCGAGGATCGACAAACTCGGCTCAGGTACCTGGAACCGGGTTAAAAATAATGTAAAAAGGTCGGTTCAGGAGCTGGCCCGGGAGCTTCTCGAGCTGTACTCGCTTCGTTCGAGGATGCAGGGGCACGCATTTTCCACTGATACGGAGTGGCAGTTCGAATTCGAATCTGGTTTTCAGTACGAGGAAACACCCGATCAGCTAAGGACAATTGAAGAAATAAAGCGTGATATGGAAGAAGCGAAGCCCATGGACAGGCTCGTATGCGGTGACGTGGGTTTCGGAAAAACTGAGGTTGCCATTCGTGCTGCATTCAAGGCAGTGATGGACGGAAAACAGGTTGCCCTGCTCGTGCCGACGACAATTCTTGCGGAACAGCACCTGAATACATTCGTCGAACGACTCTCCCTGTATCCTGTAACTGTTGAAATGCTCTCACGCTTCAGGACACAGAAGGAACAGAAAAAAATAATAGAAAACCTGAAAAACGGCGTAATCGATGTGGTCATCGGCACACACAGGCTTATTCAAAAAGATATTCAATTCAAGGATCTCGGGCTTGTCATAATCGATGAGGAACAGCGTTTCGGGGTCGCACACAAGGAGCGCCTCAAACAGCTTCGCAAGCTTGTTGACGTCATAACCATGACGGCGACGCCGATTCCCCGAACCCTGTATATGTCCATGAACCGAATACGGGACATGAGCGTCATCGAAACACCGCCTAGAGAACGAGTTCCGATAGAAACCTATGTTCTCGAACACAACGATGAAATCATATCCGGCGCAATCAGGCGGGAGGCTGAGCGAGAGGGACAGGTGTATTATGTGCACAACAGGGTTCGGACCATTGACGAAAGGGCCGAGGCACTCAGGCGGCTTGTTCCCGGTATTTCGGTTGAAGTTGCCCACGGCCAAATGGACGAACATGAGCTAGAGGATATCATGCAGGCTTTTTTCAACATGGAGTTTCAGATACTCGTTACAACCACGATTATTGAGTCGGGCCTGGATATCCCGAATGTCAATACCATTGTTATCGAGCGGGCTGACAGGTTCGGGCTCTCCCAGCTCTATCAGCTCAGGGGGAGAGTCGGCAGGAGCAAACGAAAGGCCTATGCCTACCTTCTATATCCGGTTGGGAGGATAGTTTCAGAGCAAGCTGCCAAACGGCTTGCCGTTATCAATGACCATACAGAGCTGGGATCGGGCTTCTCAATTGCGCTGAAGGATCTCGAAATACGGGGCGCGGGTAATATACTCGGGAGCCAGCAGCACGGCGAAATGCTTACCGTCGGTTTTGAAATGTATGTGAAGCTTCTCGACGAGGCGATACGCGAGCTGAAGGGAGAGGTTGAAGAAGCGGAAATCGAACCCGTGCTGGATCTCAGCTATAAAGCCTTCATTCCGAAAGAGTACATTGAAAGCGAGAAGCTTCGTATAGAGATATACAAGCGGCTTGCGGCGGTTAAGAAAAGTGAAGAGCTCGAGGATCTCAGGTCCGAGATTACGGACAGGTTCGGCTCGATTCCTGTACGGCTTGAAGAGCTTTTAAAGGTCGTGATGCTCAGGATACTCTGCAGAGATGTGGGGATCAGGCACTTCAGGGAGCGGGAAAATGAGCTGCAGCTTACCTTTGAGCAAAGCAGGGTGGATATCATCGGCCTTATACAGAAGATCAGCAAAAACAGGAAAATTTTCAATATTTCTCCGAAAGATTACAACACACTCCATATATACAGGGTATTCAACAACAATGATGAGAGGTACGAATTCCTCAAGGAGTTATTCGAATATGAGAGCGTTTCCGGAAACTGAAATAAAGGCGAGGCTGTCTCGATTGGCGGAATCACTGTCCCGCGAAGATATCGACTGCGCTCTCATTGCGCAGAATGTCGACCGCCTGTACTACAGCGGGACCATTCAGGACGGCGTACTGCTTGTCGGGTGCCGGAGTGGCCCGGTGTTGTTCGTGCGGCGGACCCTTTCACGCGCCCGTGAAGAATCGCCTCTTGATACCGTAGTCGGGATGACAAAGCTCAGTGATGTGTGTGAATATATTAAAGATACGGGCCTGAACCGGGGAAGAATAGGTGTCGAGATGGATGTTTTGCCTGTCAAACTGTACCGTGCCCTCGTCGAGTCTCTTCCAGACGTGTCGTTTATGGATATATCCGCAATCGTTCGTCTTCAGCGTGCGGTAAAATCCAACTTTGAGATCGAGCTTCTCGCCGAAAGCGGAAGAAGATTCGACCGGGTATTCGAAAAACTGGGGGAAATTCTATCTACCGGCATGAGCGAGTATGAAATATACATGCGGTTCATCTCGCTTCTTCTGGAGGAGGGGTCCTCCCTCACTGTTCGAACCAGAACATTCAACATGGAGGCGGAACAGAGGTACATTTTAAGCGGAGAAAATACCGCAAAACATTCTGCGATGGATTCTCCATCCGCATGCGGTACCGGGGTAACGGTTGCTTTTCCGTCAGGGGCGAGCCACCGAAAGGTTGGTTCTAATGAGCCGCTTCTCATCGATGCGGTTTTTGTTCATGAGGGCTATATCGTCGATTGCACGCGTATTTTTGCATTTGGCGATCTTGACCCTGCGCTTAAACGCGCGCACGCTGTTTCTCACTCATGTCATGAACTGTTTTGTGAGGCGGTTGAGAGTGGGACTGCAATACCGGATATCTATAGAAAAATCAATACATATGTTGATAATCAGCAGCTTGGTGATATATTCATGGGAGGTGTGCGTTTTATCGGACATGGAGTAGGACTCGAGCTCGATGAGTTTCCCGTAATTACAGAAAGGTTCGAAGGTGAGCTGGTGCCCGGGATGGCGGTGGCATTTGAACCGAAATTCATCTTTCCCGGAGGGGCAGTCGGTTATGAGAACACCTACATCATCGAGGAAAATCGCATGGCCCGTTCACTAAACCGGTTCGACACGGAGATTCAATACCGCTGATGGTTGAAATTGTATTGTCCCGGTCAATTTTCGTAATTAGATTAACAGCATTACAGGGAGAGGAATTAAAATGAAAAAAATAATAATTGGTATTATAGTAATCGTTTTCGTGGTCGGCAGCCTTGCGGGAAACTACCTTTTACTAAGAAAATCTGGATACCTGGGCAGCGCCCGGGCGTTTGCGCAGACGCAGCAGGACAGCAAAACCTGGGTTGTGAAAATCAACGACACGGTTATTTCACTGCAGGACTTCGAGCGCGAATTCAATGTTCACGTATACTCACTTCCTATTACGGCCGAGGATAAGAAGAAATATGAAAATGATATAAATAATAAAAAAAAGTTCCTCGCCAACCTGATCAATGAATACTTGATATACGACAAATCGGTCTCCGAGGGATACCTGAAACGGCAGGACGTGCAGGATCTGATAAAGGCGGTAAAGCGAAGGGCTGTCATTCAGGTGTACCTCAACGAGAAGATAGAGCCTCATCTTAAAGAGGTCCCCGATGAACAGATAGAGGCGATTTACAATCAGAATAAAAAACTTTTTGCGGGTGTCGATATAGATGTGGCTCGCCAGCAGATTCGAATGCAGCTCCTGCAGAAACAGTACAATGATCAACTGAATGAAATAATCGATAACCTCAAAGGCGAGGCGAAGGTTATCAAAAATGAAAAAGTCGGTTTATGAGCATCGATATTAAGGCAAAGCTTGCAGGGGCTCTTGAAAGTATCGCCGGTGGTATGAAGGAAAGCCTGTATGCGATTCTCGAAGTTCCGCCGAGCGGTGATTTTGGTGATTACGCGGTTCCCTGCTTTCAGTTTGCAAAGCGTGAGAGGCGGAATCCTGCAGATATAGCGCGCGATCTGGCGCGGAAAATAGAAGGCTTCAACGATACAAACAGCCTGATAGCGAGCGCTGAGGCACACGGCCCCTACCTCAATCTCTTTCTGAACAGAACGACAGTAATCGGAGACGTAATAAAGGACATCACTAAATCAACATTTGATTCGCTGCAGTCGCATGGAGAGGGCAAAGCAGTTGTCATCGATTTTTCATCGCCGAATATCGCCAAGCCGTTCGGAATCGGACATCTCAGGTCAACGGTTATCGGTAGCGCGTTGAAAAGGATATACACATTCCTCGGCTACAGGGTCATCGGGATCAATCACCTTGGTGACTGGGGTACACAATTCGGTAAACTTATCACCGCATATAAAAAATGGGGAAATGAAAAGGGGCTCGAAGACGATCCCATCCGCTTTCTCTACGATCTATACGTGCGGTTTCACCATGAGGCTGATAGAATACCGGCCCTCGAAGATGAGGCACGCGAATGGTTCAGCAAACTCGAAAAGGGTGACGAGGAGTCAAGGAGGCTCTGGAAGCGTTTTGCCGACCTCAGTCTCAGAGATTTTCAAAGAATCTATAAGCGGCTGGATGTTTCATTCGAACAGTATACGGGCGAAAGTTTTTACGGCCCTATGCTCGAATCCACTGTGGAGAGAATTATCGAGGGCGGCATCACCGAAATAAGCGAAGACGCACTCATCGTTCCTCTCGAAGACATGCCGCCCGCCCTGTTAAGGAAAAAGGACGGGTCGACCCTGTATATAACGCGCGATATTGCGGCCGCACTTTATCGGTATGAGACCTTTAATTTCGATCTCGCACTCTACGTTGTCGGGACCCCGCAGCAGCTTCATTTCAGGCAGGTATTCAGCGTTCTGGAAAAGATGGGGATGCCCTGGTATTCGAGATGCCATCATGTGCCATTCGGCCAGATCAGATTTAAAGAGGGTGCTATGAGCACGAGAAAGGGCAACATCGTCTTTCTCGAAGATGTTATGGATCGCGCGGCCTCTCTCGCTGAAACGATAATTGAGGAAAAGAATCCGGATATACAGGATAAAAAGGCTGTTGCAGAAGCGGTCGGTGTTGGCGCTATCATTTTCAATGACCTGAAGAATTACCGGCTGAAGGATATTACTTTCAACTGGGATGAAGTACTGAACTTCAATGGTGAAACCGGGGTGTATCTTCAATACACCCATGCACGAATATCAAGCCTCCTGAAAAAATATAGTGAACGTTATGGCGATATTAAATACAGGGAAGGCCTTGTATACACCGATGACGACAGCACTGTATACTCGGTGGTACTTATGGTAAATGAGTTTGATCAGGTCGTACAGAGGGCGGCTCGGGAATTCGAGCCGTCCGTTATTGCACGCTATCTTCTCGAACTGGCGTCCCGGTTCAATGCTTTCTATGCCTCTCACAGGGTTATTACGGAAGATCAGACGCTTTCATTATTCCGTGCGCTGGTAGTGTTTGCAGTAAAGAAGGTTTTAAAAAAAGGATTGGAGCTTCTCGGTATCGAAGCGATTGAACAGATGTGAGGTGAAGGGTGCACGGAAGGTAGAAATCGTGTCACCGGGCACGCTGCATGGTTTGGTAACCGGGAACCCCGTGCTAACGGAAGGTCCTGCCACCAGGCATGCGTCATGCCGCCAGGTATATGCCCGGGTCTGTATGATTCTATCCTATCTGCCAGAAGGCATGAGATTGCGATCAGACACGCCATCCTGCAGGTTTGTTTCAAAAGTGTGTGCATCCCCCTTCAGTGCATTAAGCAGTTCGATCATCATTTTTCGTTCTGTATCGAAGTTTCTTTCACGATTTTTCTGAACAAACACGCCGAGGTTTTCATCTGTAAATTTGACTTTCATTTTTTTTACCTCTCTATTTAATTGGGCAACCCCGTTTTATTATCTATGCTACGATTATAATATACTGCGGTTTTGTTAATTTAATCAATGAAAATTGTTAAATTTTTGTTAATCTTTTTCAGGGATATTTTCCGAGGGATATATGTATGCGGACTCGAAAACCGAGGAAAGGCGATTTTGGTAAAGTTTTCAAAGGAGACTGCCGATAAACCAAAAGAGGGAATCCACATCTTCGAATTATCATGAGGCATGGTGTGAAGCTTCTGTGCTTTGCATAACATGTTTCACCGGGAACAGGGAAGTTCCCGTCTGTCTACACGCAAGGAGGTGATGCCTGCAGCTTCAATACAGTATAAATATCGTACATTTATGAGAGCAGTTTAGCTTTTTTTAAATGCAGGGCAAGGACGCCTGGAATTTTTTCAAGGAGGAAAATATGATTATCAATCACAATCTCAGTGCGATTTTTGCGAACAGGATTTTAAAGTTCAACAACTGGAACATCAACAAGGATATTGAGAGACTTTCATCCGGCATGAGGATAAACCGCGCCGGTGACGATGCTTCAGGGCTCGCCGTTTCCGAAAAATTGCGGTCTCAAATTCGGGGACTGCGCCGGGCTGCCAGGAACGCCGAAGACGGTATTTCTTTCATACAGACAACAGAGGCGTACCTCCAGGAAATTCAGGACCTCCTCCAGCGGATAAGAGAACTCTCCGTTCAGGCTTCGAACGGAATTTATACCTCTGAGGATAGACAGCAGATTCAGGTTGAGATATCCCAGCTCGTCGATGAAGTCGATAGAGTCGCTTCGCATGCGCAGTTCAACGGCATGAACATGCTGACGGGCAGATTTGCACGGCCAACCGGTGAAAACATGGTTACCGGTTCGATGTGGTTTCATATCGGGCCTAATATGGATCAGAGAGAGCAGGCATTCATCCAAACCATGAGTGCGCGCGGCCTTGAAATGCGCGCCATTTCGACGGGATCCACAATATCTCTCTCCACGCCGGCAAAGGCAAACAGGGTGATCGGCATCGTCGATCAGGCATTGCACAAGGTTTCCAAACAACGCGCGGACCTCGGCGCCTACCAGACGAGGCTTGAATACGCCACAAAAGGGCTGTTATCAGGATATGAGAATATGCAGGCCGCTGAATCCCGTATACGGGATACGGACATTGCAGAGCAGATGGTTGAGTTTACAAAAGATCAGATTCTTGTGCAGTCCGGTACGGCTATGCTGGCACAGGCGAATCTTTTGCCGCAGAGTGTGCTCCAGTTGTTTCGTTAATTTACTTAATGGGTGATGAGCGCGGAAATTCCCTCCGCCGATTGGTTGTATCGGTTATACTCCGCGCATAATCATAGCGCACGTGGAGTTATCTCTCCGCTTGAATACTGCTCCGCGTGTTTGAGAATGTGTTTCTCTTGGTTCGTTGCTTCAGGTGTCTGCCTGTTGAAGTATTCCCGGGGCTTATTAGTCCTGCAAGGGCCGATGGCCCCGGGAGCTTGGCAGGAGCTTCTAAGTAACTTCGGGCAAGTTACTGTTTGATACTCAGCCGCGAAGTGGCTTGCGCCGCTTTGGTTTCGGGCCCCGAGTCAAAAAAACGGGGATCAAACAAAGCGTGATTAATAAAATGAAGCGGACGAACAATCGATCTTTGAAATAGCGACCGGGTTTTTGAGACCCCCCGTGTCTCAGGTGAGTTAACCACCCTCCATGACGATGGCCTGCCATGACGATGGCCTGCCATGACGATGGCCTGCCATGACGATGGCCTGCCATGACGATGGCCTGCCATGACGATGGCCTGCCATGGTGACAGGTATGCCAGTAACTTATCCTACGCCCCCTGCCTTTTTCACGCGCCTTGTTCACGGTGCATGAAATCAAACCTCCCAATGATTATGAGGAGGCGGATTTTCCTGTTGGAAATGGCGTATAAGGGGGGCCAAACTGGCTTTCCCCGTGAGGCTTCTAAGTAACTTCGAGCAAGTTACTATTTGATACTCAGCCGCGAAGCGGCTTGAGCCGCTTTTGAGTCCTGCCTCATTCGGGGGCCTACTGTTAGTTGCTGGCCTTCATGCGGTAAAACGATTGCGTTTCCATTATGATATGGGAACAGATCGGAACGGGAGAATGAAACGAGGCGCGCATCGGAGTATATTCTTCTGCTTTCAAGGTCTACGACTTCAAGGAGTGTGCCTTGAAAAAAACCGTGCAGGGAAGCACAAAACCTATCAAGGAGGGTAGCTGAATGATTATCAACCACAACATGAGTGCTCTCTACGCCAACCGTATCCTGAAGTTCAAAAACCTCGATGTTGACAAGGATATTGCTAAACTGGCATCAGGAGAACGGATTACGCGGGCCGGTGATGACGCCTCCGGTCTGGCCGTATCTGAAAAGATGCGGTCCCAGATACGTGGATTGAAACAGGCGGCACGTAACATAGAGAATGCCGTTAGTTTCATCCAGACAACCGAAGGCTACCTGCAGGAATCGCAGGATATTCTTCACCGGATCAGAGAGCTGGCGGTTCAATCTGCAAATGGTATCTATTCCGATGCCGACAGAATGCAGATACAGGTTGAAGTATCGCAGCTTGTGGATGAGGTCGACAGAATTGCATCACATGCCCAGTTCAACGGATACAATATGCTGACCGGTGCATTTGCAAATCCTTCCCATGGCGGCATTCCCACTGCCTCGATGTGGTTTCACATCGGTGCCAATATGGATCAGCGGGAGAGAGCCTACATAGGGACAATGACCTCAGATGCACTCGCCCTGAAAGTCGACGGAAGGGCGATAAGTATTTCAACCCCAGGTCAGGCCAATTCTGTTATCGGGACTGTAGATGAAGCGCTCACAAGAGTGTCAAGCCAGCGAGCGGACCTTGGTGCCTATCAGAACCGCTTCGAAATGGCAGTGAAGGGAGTTCTTGTCGGTGCTGAGAATATCCAGGCTGCGGAATCGCTCATCCGTGATACCGATATGGCGACACAGATGGTTGAGTTTGTGAAAGACACGATTCTCGTTCAGTCAGGTACAGCAATGTTGGCTCAGGCCAATTTGCAACCTAAATCAGTTCTTCAGCTTCTCGGGTAAGGAGTCCTGGTGAGGATGGATTCTGATGAGGGCTGGTCCTGATGAGGACTGGTCCTGACGAGGACTGGAATTGCGGTCTGGCAGAAGAGAGGGGGTGGCGAAAAAAAGCCTATTTCAGGTCATACATTGAAACCTGTTCCTGCAGGAGGGAGTAAATCTCCTGTGGACGGGCTCTCGAGTGTATGTTTTACAGCGGTGTCGTGAGAAAGGTGTGCTGTGATCGGTGTGGATACCTCAACACTTCGCCGTGCTGTGAAAGACAGTCTATGGATAGCTGAGCATTAAAATCTCTACGGAGGGAGGAGATTATATGATCATTAACCATAATATATCCGCTGTCTTCGTAAACCGGATGCTGTCGAGAGACGAGAGAAATATTTCGAAGTCCATCGAGAAACTTGCATCCGGGATGCGTATTAACAGAGCTGGTGACGATGCTTCAGGATTGGCTGTATCAGAAACGCTGAGATCTCAGATTCGCGGCACAAAGCAGGCGCGGGAGAATGCTCTTGACAGCATCTCCTTTATCCAGACTGCTGAAGGGTCTTTGCAGGAGGTCCATGCCATTCTTCACCGTTTGAGAGAGCTGTCGGTGCAGTCGGCAAATAGTGTGTATACCGACGAGGACAGAAGCCTCATTCAGGTTGAAGTCTCGCAGCTGGTTGCCGAGGTTGACCGGATAGCTGAAACCACCGAGTTTAATCGGTATAAGATCCTTGACGGTTCAAAAAAAAGTTTTCGCTTTCAAATCGGACCAAATGAGGGTCAATCGATTACGGTTGGCATGAAGACGATGACGTCTGCTGCCATAGGCATATCCGGCATCTCGATGAGCAGTGTTGATGCGGCGAATAAATCAATTGCGAGGGTTGACAGGGCCGTCGATATCGTTTCAAAGCAGCGTGCTGTTTTTGGAGCGGTACAGAACAGGCTCGAGCATGTAATAAACAACCTCGCGGTTGCAGAAGAGAACCTGCAGGCCGCTGAATCGAGAATCCGGGATACTGATATGGCTTCTGAAATCGTGAACTTCATGCGTCTCAAGATTCTCGAGAAATCGGCTACGGCAATGCTGATGCAGGCCAATCTGATGCCGGAATCAGTTTTGAAGCTTTTGGATTAGGCTGTAAACCGATCGCAGACCTGCGGCCTTTATGGCCGCAGGATTTTATAATGAGAGCAATATTGAACAGCTGCTCAATGAAATAGAATGGAGGTGAAAAAGATGGGTATTGACATAATCAACGACAATAAACCACCTGAGTTGAATTCACTTTTAATTGCAAAAAAACGAATGCCGACTTACAGGACCGCAACAGTCGAAAAGGAGGATGCCGCTCCCTTCACACTGAAGGCAGGTGATGTAGCCGAAGGAAAAGTGGTTGTCAACGAGGCTATTGAAAAGCTGAGAAGCGCCGGAGATATCTTCAACAAACGACTTGACTTCAGGGTTGATAAGGAGACGAACAGAGTGGTTGTTAAGGTAATCGACACGAAAACCGATAAGGTAATTAAAGAAATACCTCCGGAGCAATTATTACATCTCGTGGCTAAGATTCAGGAGATGATCGGTTTATTGGTCGACGAGGAAAGATGATTGAGTTTGTCGATGAGATGCGACAGATGAATTACCCGGAGGGAATTTCTATAACGCTCCGGGATGTACAATGTCTGATATCAATCTGCCGGGAATATCTAGTAATATAGATGTTAAAGGTATTATCGAGAAGCTTGTAAAGGTCGAGAGTAAAAAGCTCGACAAGTTCGAAAAGTCCAAAGAGCTATTCGATAAACAGAAGAGCGCCTGGTCCACACTCGGCAACAAAATCAAAGCAGTTCAGGATGCAGCCCGTTCCCTCTACAGTTTTAGATCCCCCTTTGATGATAAAATAGCCCATTCCAGCGCTGAAGATTTCCTCACAGCCACGGCTGCACGTACGGCAGAGCCTGCAAAAGCATCGGTGAAAATCAAACAGGCCGCACAGAGAGAGAGAATTGTTACAGACCCGGTTGACAATACAACTGTCTTTAACGGACAAACACTTAAACTGAAGATCGGTGACGCGGATATAGACGTGGTTTTCAACGGAGGCCGTATAGAAAATCTGTCCGATGCATTGAACGGACAGGCCGGAGACTACCTGACTTCAAAAATAACCCATGACACTGATAAAACGTCGGTACTGGTTGTTGAAACACACAAGACCGGTAAAAATAATACAATAGCTTCAGATGATCCCCAAACACTCCAGTTCCTGAAAAGTATCGGGCTTTTTGAGGAGAAAACCGGTATTGGATACGATACTCGTTTTACGTCAGAAAGGCTAACCCGGGCGGATCAAAAAACGAAATTCGCACTCACGGATAACCGTCTTTCGCTTGAGCCTGAAGGAAAAGTTGAGTTTTCGCTAGGACGGGAAGTTGCGGTCAGGCCCTCCATCATGGTAAAGGTCAGGATGAAAGCAGTTGAATTGCCACGAAAGGAGGAGGCCCAGGCACCGCATGTTTTTCCAAAGCTGAATAATATAGGCAAGGTAACGGTCAAAGACATCGATATCATTGGGGGTAACCCGGTTTCGGGGATCGAAACCGAGAAGCAGGAGAAACCGAAGCCTGCGGAAGTTGTGGATAATACTGTTCTGGCCTTCAAAAACACTGACGGCGTTGTGCATGAAATAGCAGTTGGAGGACTTGGCGCCGACGAAAAAGAATACAGTTACAGACTTTCGGATATCGCCACAGAGGGTGAGAAGATCACCAGCGTGCTGATGGTCAATAAAAATACAGGCAGGCGGATCGAATATGCGGATCTCAAAATAGTCGACGAGTCGGCCCGGCCGGGAATTTCTCCAAAGCACCTCATTCAGAAGGCCCAGGATGCCGTTGTGTATATCGACGGTGTAAAGGTACAGCGTGAAGGAAATCAGATAGACGATGCTATCAAGGGTGTAACGCTCGATATAAAGGGTAAAACAGACAGGGAAATAGATCTTGTTATCGACCGTGATTATGAAAAGATAACAAACCAGATCATTCAGCTCATGAAGGGTTATAACGAGCTGCTCGAGTATATCAATAAGCAGTCAAAAGTTATTCCGGGGGAGAGTCTTAAGGACAAGACCGAAGCGGGAGTGCTAACAGGGGATATTACGGTGATGGGACTCAAGAATAAACTGCAAAATATCATGATGAACCCGTATCCGACTAAAAAGGGTAAAGAGCTCTCCCTGCTTGCCCAAATCGGTATTTCAATGGGAGCCGTCAACTCAGACTGGAATGACATCAAGGGCGGATACCTGCAGGTTGATGAGGACACCTTTGTTGAATCCTTTAACAAATATCCTGAAGCAATTAAAGAGCTCTTCGGTGCAGACACGAATAACGATGCCGTTATTGATAACGGTGTTGCTTTTACCCTGGAAAAAACTCTGAAAGGATACACCAATACGACAAACGGTATAGTTGCTTACCGTGTAAAGGCAACGGATGGAAGGATTAAAGATGAAGAGAAAAAGATAGATGACTGGAATGTACACCTTGAAGATTATAGAAAAAAACTTGAAAAGGATTTTACACTTATGCAGCAATCGCTCAATGAGCTGGACCAGAACCAGAAAAGGATTGAAAACTTCTCGAATCAATTCAAGACAAAGTAGGAGATAAGTGCATGGATATTCTTATAAACAATGAGAAGCTCGAGTTTAGTCTTGAAAATGAAAAAAACCTCAATGAAGTTATTGACAGTGTCGAAAAATGGGTGTTAAAAAACGGCCGGGTTATCAGTTCGATATCCGCTGATGACGTGCGTATTACCCTGGATTCTCCTTCGGAAACACTCCATAAGGGAGTAAACGGGATTTCACTGCTGAAGATTCAGACCTTGTCTCCGATTGAATATGCACTCCATACACTGGAAACAATTGGAGAGTACATAGTCGATTTTAAAAGCCGCTATCTGCAGTCTGCTCGTATTGAAAATCACGATGCCGTCCTTGAGGGACTGATGCTCGTGGAAAACGGCTTGTCCTGCGCGTGTAGTCTTCTTCTTATTAAAGATTTTGCTGTTTTGGATGAAAATGGCGTTTCACTGCAGGAAATGCTCGGTGGCCTTCACACTGCAGTACATAAGTTTGAGAAGCACTATATTGATACGGCTGATTTGCCTGAAATAACCGGTATACTGGACGGATTTCTCCGTGTTCTGCCGAGGATGGCGATATGGACGGTAATCAAGAACGGTATATCCATGTCCAAGCCACAAAATACGGAAGCGTTTTATAAATCCGTTCTTGCAGATCTATGCAGTGTAGCACAGAGATCTGTGGATAAATTTGAAAACATAGGAAAAAATCTTCAAATCGGCAAAGACGCTCCGGCATTGCACGATATTTTATTTATTACTGAGCTTCTCGATGAGCTCGTGTTCATGCTCGGGTTCTTCATGCAGGAACACCAAGACAGGATGGATGGAATCAGGGTGTCGGGAAAGATCATACGGGAGGTTATCGAGAGTATTTCCAAAGGTTTGAAGGAGATTGAAGAGTCATTTAAAAACGGAGATATGGTATCCGTTGGAGATATGATCGAGTATGAATTGAAACCGCTGTATGAAGATGTACTGGAGCTGATTGAAAAAATTAGCGATATTATTTAGAGAAATAAAAATTTTATATTGACACGACGCGTATAATATAATAGCTTGAAAGTACAGTCTGTCGGTAAGGGACGGCGTAAAAGCAGGAAGTCTGTACTGTTGTGTATAAAGTAACGTGTGCCTGACAGGAGAAATGGTGTAAGTCCCCCAGGGCAAGTCTTCTTGGGAAAAGTCCCTGACGGGATATGCCATTTCGCGGCCGAGTAATAAAGATTGTTTATTCTATGTTACATAGAAGTGGAGCTTTTACACGTTTCATAAAAAATACATACCTTAGATCTGCTGTATAAAACCTCATAAAAAGCCACATTGGTTGTCTGCTCTACGGAATTTAAGCAGAGGCGGGGTTGTTTTAATAAAAATCATGTATACTAACCAATTAATCCGATTGCAAGTGGTGCAAGTCCTCTTGGGGCAAGTCCTCTTGGGAAAAGTCCCTGTGGGACTGAGTATACAACAGTAACTTGCTCGAAGTTACTTAGAAGATAACGAGGTGATGTAACGTCCGCGGGTTTACCTGTTGATTCGATTTTCAGAAGAAACGGAAGAAAATATATTAGGACATGGCTACACAGGATAGTTATAACGGAGACAACAAGATAGAAGACGTGGAGGAAGAAATGGAACCTGATACTGAGGAGCAACCTGAAGTTCAGGAAGTTCATACGGAAGAAGTGTTCGAAGAAATTTCCAGGAGTAAAGAAATTGGAGACAACAACGGTGGAGACACCAATGGTGGAGACACCAGTGGTGGAGACGTCAGTGGTGAAACCAACGGTGGGGACGATGCAACTGATGAGGACTATGTTTCTGCTCGAACCGATGAAGCTGCCCAAACGGAGCAGGCAGCTTCGAAGGAAAATGGTAAGATTGCGGTCATCAGGAAAACGAAAAAGAAGGCCGAAGAGAAGAAAAAGATTAATTTTGCCAAACTGAACATCAATGAGCTTGCGAATATGACAATATCGGGTCTTTCTTCGCTTGCGCGCGAATTTAAAATAGAAGGAACGAGCAGAATGAAGAAGCAGGATCTTATCTTCTCCATTCTGCAGGCGCAGACCGAGAAACACGGGCTTATCTTTGCCTCTGGAGTGCTTGAAATTCTTCAGGATGGGTACGGATTTTTACGTTCACCGAGCTATAACTACCTTCCCGGCCCGGATGATATATACGTATCCCCGTCACAGATTCGTTTATTTGGGTTGAAGACTGGAGATACGGTATCCGGGCAGGTGCGGCCTCCCAAGGAAAATGAACGGTTTTTTGCCCTGCTTCGAGTCGAAGCAGTTAATTTCGAAGATCCCGAGGTTGCGCAGAAGAGGATATTATTTGATAATTTAACTCCCCTCTACCCAATTGACAGGATAAACCTGGAAACAACCTCCGACAATATCTCAATGCGGATAGTAAACCTCTTTACGCCGATCGGTATGGGGCAGAGAGGACTTATTGTTGCTCCTCCAAGGACAGGAAAAACTATTCTCATCCAGCATATCGCTAATTCAATTACAACAAACCACCCGGAAATTGTGCTTATTGTCCTCCTCATCGATGAGCGCCCGGAGGAAGTTACAGACATGCAGCGGAATGTTGACGGAGAAGTAGTCAGCTCTACATTCGATGAGCCTGCAACCCGTCACGTGCAGGTTGCTGAAATGGTGATAGAAAAGGCTAAAAGGCTTATTGAGCATAAAAGGGATGTCGTGATCCTGTTAGACAGTATTACGCGGCTTGCACGGGCGTATAATCAGGTTGTGCCCACTTCCGGGAAGATACTTTCAGGTGGTGTCGATTCGAATGCGCTTCATAAACCAAAGAGGTTTTTCGGCGCCGCGAGAAATATCGAGGAGGGCGGCAGTCTCACGATTCTTGCCACTGCGCTTATCGATACGGGCAGCCGAATGGACGAAGTTATATTTGAGGAGTTCAAGGGCACGGGCAACATGGAGCTTCATCTGGACAGGCGGCTTGTGGAGAGGAGAATTTTCCCTGCGATAGACGTCTGGAAATCAGGAACCAGAAAAGAGGAACTTCTCCTCTCGGAGGAAGAACAGCAGAAGCTCTGGGTGCTGAGAAAGGTCCTCCACACAATGGATGAGATTGAGGTTATGGAACTGCTTCTCGAGAAGATGAAGGCAACCAAGAATAACGCCGCGTTTCTCCGTTCCATGAATAACTCGGTGTGAGTCGAAATTCACTATCGCAATTGACAATTTTACAACCTGATGTTACATTATAACGACCTGGCAGAGATCGTCTTATCGTGAAAAAGGTATGGAAATATCGAACTTTTTCGCCTATACTGGTTTTCGGAGTGTCAGTAGAAAAATAGGCAAGTGCACTTTCAATCGTAAAAGGTTCAAACCAATAAATGCCTGATGGCGCACTTGCCTGATGGTTTTACCGAAATTCTTTAATACTTGATGGGTCATGGATAAGAAAAAGCTCATTGTCTGTTAAAAAAATTCCGGTACAAAATATCAAAATTTTAATGGACAAAACCATAGATGTGGAGTTTCAAATGAAAAAAGGCATACATCCGGAGTATAAACACGTTGTCATAACCTGTGCCTGCGGAAACAAGATCGAGACACAGTCTACGGTTGACATAAAGCATGTTGAAATATGCTCCGCATGCCATCCGTTTTTTACCGGGAAGCAGAAGCTTGTGGATACTGCAGGCCGGATAGAAAGATTCAGGAAGAAGTACAACATTAAAAATACCCAGGAATAAAGCAGCTTTTTCCCTTCTATTACACGCCCAAATTTCAGGCAATATCCATTTATAGAAAAGAATTGTATGATTTATCATACAATTGCTGTTCATTTTTTCATACGAAAACAGATGTAAATCATTCCAATATTCCACTTGGTGAAGAGAGAATTAGTTATACTGCAATTATTCTCCATTTTCCCTCTTTTTTCATTTAAGTTATAGAAAAAGTCGGTTTTTTTAGAAAAATTCATAGGCCTTTAGAGCAAAATCGACCAAAATAAGGGTTGTTTTTACCCATCAGGTTGAAATTTACATCTCAGAACACCGTATGTGTCGAATAATGTTATAAAAAATCATACAGGTATCGTCTTCATTAGCAGGGTTTCTTTGGCACACATATAACTCTTAATATTAAAATAATTACAAGCACGTCTTTTCTCCACTAATGGCATGTTAATTGCAACTCCAGTGCGGTGGAGAAAAAAATGATAGTGAAAGAATTAGAGAGAGTTGATGATTCATACAGCAGTTGCCTGAATTCCTATCTCCTGAGTATACGGAACGGGCGCCTTTTAACTGCTGATGAGGAGAAAAATCTTTCACGGAGGATACTGAACGGTGACAGAAAGGCGAGGGAACGCCTTATTAAGTCCAATCTCAGGCTCGTTGTAAAAATTGCAAAGGGGTATCCATCCCAGGAGATGGATATGATAGATCTTATTCAAGAGGGGAATCTTGGTCTTATTAAGGCTGCCGAGAAGTTCGATTTTAAAAAGAACGTTCGTTTCAGCACCTACGCATCATTCTGGATCAAGCAGTGCATCACACGTGCCCTTGCCAATAAGAGCAAGATGATACGGCTGCCGCACCGGAAAGAGGAAAAGCTCAGAAAAATAACAAAGGCATCGCAGCGCCTATCAAAAATAGATGGCATCAAACCCGATACTGCAGATCTGTCGAATGAGACTAAAATGGGCGAGGATGAAGTACGGAGCATACTCAGGCTTCCGGATAAAGTGCTGTCAATCGAATCTACCGGCGAATCGGATGCATGCTCTTTGAAGAATATTATTGAAGACCCGAAATACAACCCCGACTTAATCGTAATGAGGAACTATTTGAAGGAAAAGACAAGGGAAATGCTCACCATTTTAACGGAAAAGGAAAGGGACGTTCTCCTGTATCGATACGCTTTTATAAATGGAAGAAAATACACGCTTAAAAATATCGGAGAAAAATTGAAGATTTCGCCTGAAACGGTGCGCCAGATAGAAATACGGGCGCTTAGGAAAATCAGGGAACACTTCAGCCATTTAAAAGATCTGCTGTGGACGTATTAGAAGCAGCGTGGATCCCACCAGTGAATGTCCCTAGCGGGATGTATCCCTAGCGGGATGTATCCCTAGCGGGATGTATTACTTCGCGGCCGATCCCTAGCGGGACTTTCCTTGGCAGGATACATCCTCCCGGGACTAGGTATCAATCAGTAACTTGCTCGAAGTTACTTAGAAGCAGTATACGTCCTCCCGGGGCCGTATCTCAATAACCTCTGGACATTGCTCTATTTTGATCTTTCTTATATAGTTCGGCGTAATAGTAGCCTCGGTTTTTCAGCTTCTCCTTCATGTCCTGGGGGAACGGTATGTACCGCCAGAAAATCGATCGTACCTCCTTGTTCAACTTCTGCATACCCTGTGATTCGAATTCGATCCAGAGTATATAGTCCTGTATGAACGATTCCTTCAAGTCAGCCTTTAATTTGGTTTTCTGCGCATAGCCGTAGTAGTACCCGGTCAACCCCTCTTCCATCCAATAGTGCAGTGCTTTTTCCTTGGCTATTTGCCATCGTAAATCCCCGAGTGCGTAAAGCACAGCAGTTTTAAGATTTTTCGGATAGAGCGGTATAGCTATACGTCCCTTGCTTGTTGCCTTGTTTACCCTTTCGAATGGTTCCCAACAGATGCCGAAATCTCCATAGGAGGGCACTATGATAAAATGCGGAACGATTCTGTGTTCCTCCTGTTTGTAGGTTCTGATAAAAACGCCGGGATCTGCTTTTTCTATATAGCTGAGCGCCTGTTCAAGATGCGTTTTCGTGCAGATGTCCAGATCACTTTTCGGCATGTAGGTTTTAAAGAGAAATGGAAAGTGGTTGCCCTGACGGCCGACGGTCATTTTAGCCATCTGTCTGAGTGTAGAAAACTCCTCTGCAACAGTTTTAACGTCAATTTCAACTTCCGTCTCTCCACCCTGTGTTTTGAGGCTTTTGATTTCGCCATCGAGAGATTTCAGACTGTTGAATGAACCCTCCAAATTCCTGTCGGACTTTAAAAGCGATTTAAGTATATCCTGCAGCTGCAGAATCGCCTTTTTCTGCTCCTGGGTGTAGGGAGCGATAATACCGCCGAACTCTGGAAGCTTATTATGCGAGGTAATGATGGAAATGCTGCTCTTTAGGCTCTGTTCAATCATTAGGTGCTGTTCCATTTTCTGGTTGAGGCTTGCAATTTCTGCCTCCCGCGCGCCGGTTTTCCTTTCCAGCTTTCCCCGTATTGCAGAGGGGGACTTTTTCCCCGTCTTCTTTGTTTCATCGACCGAGCTTGGATGAATGTCTCCGTTGCCTATTTTCAGAAGCCACTCATCGATAAAATAGCCATTTTCTGATGATACCTTGTCTTTGCAAATTTTATGTAGAACGTTTTTCTGGGTTTCATCGATAAAGGAGGGATTGAGAAGCGCGTATCGAAACAGGGCCTGCTTTTCACCCGTCAGGTTATTAAAAAAATTTCCAACCAGAGAATACAGCATGTTCCAGTATGCTGGTACGATCTTTTCACGGTACATGGATTTTTCGTCCTTGTCCGCTGCTTTAAGAAACTTTGAGATAATATCATGCAGCCTTCTCCCGTATTCCCTGGCACTGCCGATTATTTTCGGGTAGTAATTTTTGTTGCCGAGAATCTTCTCAGTATTTATCTGTTTCAATTCAGTTTTTGGAACTGGTTTGTTCCCCTCAAAGCCGAAATCAATCTCTGCTTCTGATGTATCTTCTTCTGTACTGATACCGAGAAGCTCGGCTATTTCAGGGTCGAGGTTTGAATTATCGCTCACTTTTTATTCTCCATAGAGGGTTGTTATTCGGACGATTTGCATCGTGAAAATGTCGACCGCTGCTTGCATGTTATCGAAAACATACCGCATATTCATCTTAGAATCGTGCAACTCAGTGCATGTCAAAGGAGTGTCGTATACTTTTTATTGTGTTTCACCTATTGTAATAGAAAAAAATACATTTTACAAGGGATAAAAATGGTGTTTATTTGAGCAGTAGGCAGAATTGCGGTCTAAACAGGCGAAAATGATGCCCTTTCAAGTTATGGTTTTAATCATTAAAATACCAGTATTTTGTACCGGTATCCTCCGGTTTTTAAAAACCGGTTTTTATAAAAGACAATGTCTTTTACATGGCATTTTGGCCATTGTGAAATTAAGGGAACAACCATTAGGCAGGTGCACCATCAGGCATTTATTGGTTTGAACCTTTTACGATTGAAAGTTAACTCGCATATTTCGAAGACAGTGTGGATGTGAACTGTTTTGGAGGTGAGGGGATTTGAACCCCTGACCCCTTGAATGCCATTCAAGTGCTCTCCCAGCTGAGCTACACCCCCGAAACGTCGTATGTTCCCAAAACAAACATGCTGTCAGCAATAATAAAACCAAATCACATCCCCGTCAAGTCCATTCGTACCTTAGCTTTTATCTCGTTGAATATCTTCATTCATATAGTACTGGGTATGGGGTAAGGGCGTTTAATTTATGGTTGACTTTTATCTTTTATGATTTACTTTTAAGTTACTTTTACAGACGTTACTTTTTAATATGCGGTCGGCCCTGGTGCATAACCTGGCTTCTAAGTAACTTCGAGCAAGTTACTGTTTGATACTCAGCCACGAAGCGGCTTGCGCCGCTTTTCAAGAGCTTGATATTGTAATATACAGCCGGTTTTTACCGCAGACCAAAAGGAGCATGATCACGATCTACTGTGCAAACTGCGCGCACTGTGTTATGTTCAAGCAGGGGATAGAGGGCACGAAAAACTACGTATTGCGTGTTCGCTGCAGCTGCGGAATGTGGAAGAAGGCATCAGGTGAGGAAAAGGTGTACAAGTATTTTTCGATTATAAGAAGGTCGTACAGTACATGCCCCAAGTACGACCCCATGGGAGAAGAGGAGTCGTTTATAAAAGAGTTAAAAAAAACCTTGCCCGTCAAGGACGAAATTTACTCCTATTAACAGTATAATAGAAAGCGGCGCATTTCCCTGGCGGGATATGCCATTTTCCGTATAAAAACATCTTATTTTAATTTATTGTGTAGAAAACAATTGACTTAGAATAATGGAGCGGGAAAGTATGAAAAAACTGCATATACTATGTACAGCGTTTCTCACGGCGGGTGTATTTTTTTTTCTTCTTTCATGCGCTTCAAAACCACCTGTACTGGACAGGGATGGCCAGCCGCTTACTATTACCGATTATGAAAAAATCGCACAGAAAGAATTTGACGAGCAGCACTACCAATATGCAATATCAGCGTATGAGGCTATCATCGAAAATTATTCGGATAATAAGAATGCCCTTGCATGGGCCAACTATGAAATCGGCTACTGCTACTATACGATGAAGGAGTATGACCGGGCAGAGCAGTATTTCCGCAAGGTTGTCAATGAGTATCAGGAACCGGCCGCAAAGAAACTGGCCCAGGAAATGCTGGATAAAATTCTTGAAAAGTAACACGGGGAACCGAGGTGTTAAAGGAGTTCTTTTCCTTTTGTCGATAGCGGGGATCCCCGTTTTAGTCGCTCTTATAGTTAATTTTCCCACTCTTTTTTTAGCCTGCCGAAGGTTGACATTTCAGATGCTGTGGTCGGTTATCGGTTTTTCAATCTTTTTCCCTTTTTATTTTCTCGCCGGTGCTCCTGTCAAGAGCTACATATTAGAACATGAACTTTCACATGTGCTGTTCGCGGTTTTCAGCGGTGTACGGGTGAGAAGGGTGTCCTTCAAGAAAGAACGCGCGTATGTAAAAACACAGAAAATTAACATATTGATTGCTCTCGCGCCGTATTCTTTTCCTCTTTATACCTTTACTTTTGTGCTCATCTATAGGGTGATCGGTATTTTTTACACACACAGACTGTTGACAGCACTGTTTTACTTTCTTGCAGGAATTTCACTGTCATTTCACATTGTTGCGACGCTGCATTACTTGCAGCTCGATCAGCCTGATATCAAGAGATACGGTTATGTGCCGTCTATTATGATTATTTTTACCTGGTCAATTATCCTGCTTTCCCTCCTTTTCGCTCTTATGTTCAGGGAGGCGGAGCTTGCGCTCTATTATCGGAATGTTCTGCAGGATGTACGTGTACTGTACGGGCATATCCCTCATATGGCTCATCAATTGATCGCGTATATGACGGGCCACAGGCACTTTTTAATTAATATGCGATGAAATATAGGCGGATTTTTTAATGCTACAGCGAAACTTTACCATTTTATTGCAATCTCGTAATAATATAAGGTAATCAACAAGCCCACAAACATGCTTAAAATGCACTTAAAATGTCTTTTGAAGCAAAAGTTACGCGGTAGTATTAAAAAACAAGAAAAACTGCTTGACATTGGCCGGTTCACTCTATATAATCATTTAGAATATTGTGAATTTTTAAACAATTTAACTCCTTTCGCAGTAAATAGTTATCAAAGTATAATTATTTGATATATTTATCGAAGGATGCCGGCACCCGGTATAGCGATTGTTATTCGGGCTCCTTGGATGCTCTTCTTTACTACAGCAGGGCATTCTAGACACCGGTGTAGTAATTGATACAGAGGTAACATCAGTGATTAAACAATGAAGGAGGGTAACAGTGTCGTCAAAAGTCGTGGAAATTCCGGCTGTGTACATAGCTGGATCTGCATGTTCAGGATGCTCCGTATCGCTTCTCAATGCGATAAACCCGAGTATTCAAAATCTCCTTGTTGATCCCATTGTACCGGGTAAACATGTTTCGCTGAAGTTTCATGCAACAATAATGGCCGGACAGGGAGAACCGGTAATCAAGGTATTGAGAGAAACAGCAAAGGCAAAACCCAATGGATACGTGCTTATAATTGATGGGTCGATCCCAACAGGGGAGGACGGACTCTACTGCCGTCTTGGTGAGACCGATGGGGAAGAGGTGACCATGAAGCAGATGGCATCGGAACTTTCCCGTGATGCGTTGGCGGTTCTGGCCGTTGGAACATGCGCGTCATTCGGCGGAATTCCGTCAGGTGACCCAAATCCGACAGGCGCGGTTTCAGTGCAAGATTTTCTCAAATCCGAAGGTATAGACAAGCCGATCATCAATATACCCGGTTGTCCGCCGCATCCGGACTGGATGATCGGTACGATAGCTGACATTCTCATAAACGGGCTGCCCACTGCCGACAAGCTCGACGAGGCAGGAAGACCCAGGGCTTTTTTTGGGACGCTCATCCACGACAACTGCCCGAGGCGGGCATTCTTCGATGCCGGCCAGTTTGCAAAAAATCCCAGTGAGCCGGGCTGTCTGTATCAGATTGGATGTAAAGGACCGGTAACCTACGCAGACTGTCCGATCAGATTATGGAATAATGGAACGAACTGGTGTATTGGTTCCGGTGCTCAGTGCATCGGATGCGTTGAACCGGATTTCCATGACAGACTTGCACCGATGTTCGAAAAGATCGACGAGGATGGTCTCGAGAAATTCAAGATCAAGACACGTTCATAATATACGGAGGTCAGTATGGCAACCACGATCACAATAGACCCGATTACACGTATTGAGGGTCATATGAAGATAGAAGCCACGGTAGAAAACGGGGTGGTGCAGGATGCGCGGTGCTCGGGAACGCTGTTCAGGGGGTTCGAGATTATTCTCCAGGGGAGAGATCCGAGAGATGCCCAGCGTATTACTCAGCGTGTATGCGGGGTCTGTCCGGCTATACACGGTACAGCCTCGACGCTGAATCTGGACAGCGCATTCGGGATAGCGGATAAGGTGCCGGATAACGGCAGAATAATGCGGAACCTCATTCTCGGTGCGAACTACCTGCAGTCGCATATTCTCCACTTCTATCACCTTACCGCGCTCGATTACGTGGATGTAACCGCGGTGGCTGATTACAGCGGCGATGATTACGATATGAATGCGGTGAAGGATTTTATAGCCCGTGGAGAGCTTGCGCCATTTACGCCGCGCTATGAGGGTGATTACCGGTTTGACAGGCAGACCAACCAGGTCCTCGTCAAGCATTACCTCATGGCACTGGAGATGAGAAGGCTTGCTCACGAAATGCTGACGCTTTTCGGCGGGAAGATGCCGCATAACGCGAGCGTCGTTCCCGGCGGTGTAACGGAGCATCCGTCCGTTGACAAGATTACAGGTTTCCTATGGCGTTTGAATAAAATAAGAAACTTCATCGACACGATATATATCCCGGATGTTATCAACGTCGCAAAAACATACCCTGATTACTTTGAAATAGGCGGCGGGCCGGGCAATTTTCTCAGTTACGGGGTATTCGACCTTGACGGGAAGAACCCGGATTATTCAAAGAGAAAGAGGCTTTTTCAGCAGGGTGCAGTTGCAGGCCTCTCAAAGTTGACACCCCTCGATACGGATAAAATTACCGAGAGCGTGAAGCATTCGTGGTATGCGGATGTCGAGCCTCGTCATCCACTGAAAGAAGACACAAAGCCCGAAGCGAGAAAGACAGAAGGATACAGCTGGATACGTTCTCCGCGGTACGGCGGAGAAGTGTATGAAGTCGGGCCGCTTGCACGCTGGGTAGTGGCTTATTTTTCCGGAAATAAGCAGGTTAAGAATACTATCGACACGGTAACCGGTGATTTGAAGATTCAGATCGGGGCGCTCAACTCGGTGCTTGGAAGGCATGCAGCACGTGCGCTCGATGCAAAGGTCGTTGCCGACACAATGGCGGACTGGGTTCTTGAGCTGAAGCCCGGTGAGCCGGTATGCACTGTGTATGAAATTCCGGATGAAGCAGAGGGGATGGGAATCGTCGACGGTCCCCGGGGGGCCCTCGGTCACTGGATCAAAATTAAGGATAAAAAGATAGAGAGGTATCAGCTCGTTGTCCCCACAACATGGAACGGATCTCCGAAAGACGATAAGGAGCAGCCGGGCCCCATGGAACAGGCTCTTCTGGGGACCAGGGTGAAGGATTCTGAAAATCCATATGAGCTCGTGCGTATAGCCCGGTCGTTTGATCCGTGTCTCGCGTGCTCGGTTCACACAATCAGCTTGAAAGGTGAACGTATCGCATCGATACGTGTGGTGTAGGTCAGTGAAAAAGGTTGCAGTTGTCGGTGTTGGCAATATTCTCATGGGAGATGAAGGCGCCGGCATAGAGGTTATCAGGGAGCTCGAGAAGCGGATCCAAAATGTGGAGCTAATCGACGCCGGGACCGCCTTTTTCGCTCTTGTTTCCGATATGAAGAGGTTCGACAAACTGATCATCGTCGACGTTGCACGGGGCGGTAAAGAACCGGGCACTGTGTATCGGTTTCGGCTCCAGGATGTACGGAGCACTCAGCCGGCAATATCCCTGCATGATGTGGGTGTCGTCGAAGCACTGAAGCTCGAAAGCTTGACGGGGAACATCCCTGAAGAGGTTGTTTTTTACGGGATCGAACCGTATATGATAGAGTTTACAATCGGACTTTCAGAGGTGGTGCAGAATAAGATTTCATATACTGCAGAAGCGATTGCCAGGGAACTGGCCGGAGACGGTATTCAGCTCCCAGGTGAATGAAACTGTATCGGTTAAATGGCCTGTAAGCAGCATCTCCTCCACTTCACGAAAGCGAGGGTATGTCTCTTCAACTGATTTTGAAAAACTCTTGGTATGTGCACCCCCGGAGGCAAGATATCCGGATAATATTGTTGTGGCACTGCATCAGTGAATGATCAGATTTTAATGTAAGGAGGAAGTGTAATGGTTGTTAATGTCCCAAAACCTGCCGAAGAGCTGATTGAGCTTCTTTCCGATTACAGCAGCTTGTTTATCGTTGCCTGCGGGGGATGCCCGATCGGATGTGATTCGGGGGGTGAGCCGAGAATCAATGAGCTTACCGAACTGCTCCAGAAGAATAAAAAAGTTATCGGTAATACAATGATAGATTTTCTGTGCAACAAGGTGCTTGTCGGAAGCAAGCTGCGCTATAAAGTCGAACAGCTCGAAACAGCGGATGCCATGCTTGTCGTTTCATGCGGGATCGGCGTACAGGCGACTGCCGCTATGGTCGATCTTCCCGCAGTGCCGGCGAATGACACACTTTCTAGTCAGGGTATGCAGGGTTTGTGGCCCTCAAACGAGCGGTGCGCAGGCTGCGGTACCTGCTATCTCGGGCTTACCGGCGGCATATGTCCGATTACATCCTGTTCGAAAAGCCTTTTGAATGGTATGTGCGGCGGCCAGCACGACGGATTGTGCGAGGTTGAAGAGAAGCGTGACTGCGGCTGGTACCTTATTTACAAGAGGTTAAAAGAGCTCGGAAAACTTGAAAATCTGAAGAAAATACCGAAACTGCGTGATTATAGAAAGCAGGATGTTTCAGATAAGGAGAGGAATACCACAAGGTGGGCGCTCGAGAAGGCAGTCATATACGAGGCGCCGGGGCAGACCGAAGGAGAGAAGGAGGAATAATCGATGAGCAAATTGAAAGAAAGTCTGGAACAGGGGAAATTTACCATAACCGGAGAGATAGGTCCGCCCAAGGGATACGATCTTTCACACTGCTGGGAAAAAGAGGTGTCGTATGTCCGGGACAGAGTCGTTGCGATAAATGTCACTGATAATCAGAGCTCGGTCATGCGCATAAGCTCTTGGGCAGTCTGCACAAAGCTTGCTCAGGACGGGCTTGAACCGATACTTCAAATAACCTGCCGTGACAGAAACAGGCTTGCAATACAGGGAGATATTCTCGGCGCCTATGTTCACGGTATTAGAAATATTCTCGCACTGACGGGAGATCACAATACCGCGGGTGATCATCCGGAGAGTATGCCGGTATTCGATCTCGATTCCGTAAGCCTGCTCATGGCTATCAGCGGGCTTATAAAAGGAAAGGATCTTGCCGGTGAAGAACTCGAGAGCATGCCCGACGAAATATTTCCCGGTGCGATCGTCACCCCGGGCGCAGACCCTATGGAGATGCAGCTTATCAAGATGGAGAGGAAGATCGAGGCGGGCGCCAAATTTTTTCAAACCCAGGCAATATACGACCCCAAAATATTTGAGAACTTTATGAAGGAGGCCGAAAAATTCAAAGTTCCGGTTCTCTGCGGTGTAGTCATTATTAAATCTGCAGGAATGGCCAACTATATGAATAATTTCGTTCCAGGTGTTGTTGTACCTGACGAGATGATTACTCCCCTCAAGGAAGCGTCGAAGGAGGACCGGCCGCACAAGAGTGTCGAGCTCATGGCGAACTTTATAAAAGACGTAAAGCCCATGTGCCAGGGGCTTCATATCATGGCTATGGGCTGGGAGCGTTATGTTCCAGAGCTTCTTGATATGTGTGAGCTATAGTACTATAGCGATACTTTTTGTCTTATAAAGAGTAACTAATATACGTTTATAGTAAATACAACTGTTTTGTGTAAACAAGGTACATTTTAAACAATATAATCGGTAAGTATCGCTGTATTACTAGTAGAGATTGTGAGTGCGGTAATCATGCCGCGACATCAGTGACGGTTTTTTATTTTCGTTTGCTTCCCTTTTTACCCGATATTTTTATTTCCGGATTCTATGCGATAACTTTTAATGGTTGAAACAGGGGCAAATGATAAGGCAGGAATGGCTCTGGATATGCGAAAATAAATTTCGGGCTAGTGAGATTTGAACTCACGACCTCACGGTCCCGAACCGTGCGCGCTACCAAACTGCGCTATAGCCCGCTCAGTGAGCATTTCTTAATTCTTCGGGAGCGACGGGAATTGAACCCGCGATCTCCGGCTTGACAGGCCGGCGCGATAACCAAGCTTCGCCACGCCCCCTCTTAAGTAACTTAAAACAAGTTATTTGTGATACCAGGTCCCGGGAGGATGCATCCCGGGGGGATGTATTCTTCCATGGGAAATTCCGCTATGGATCGGCCGCGAAGCGGCATATCCAGTCAGGGGCATTTCCCGGGGGATTCACGATACTTTTCAGCAAAAAGTAAAGTACTCGATTCCACAGAAAGTGTCAAGGGTTTTGTGTCCATATGCCATACAGAAAAGTTTCCAGGCTTACTTTTAAATAAATTCTCGCGAAGTTACTTTATGATATTCGGTCCCCGGGGACGTACGCTGCTTTTAAGTAACTTCGATTAAGTTGCTGTTTGATACCCAGTCCCGGGAGTATGTATCCCGGGAGCATGTATCCCCGGAGGATGTAACCCCGGAGGAAATATCCTGCCAAGGAAAGTCCCGCTAGGGATCGGCTGCAAAGCGACTTTCCCAGGGGGAGTTTCCCAGGGGGACTTTCCCAAGAGGGATTCACGTCGCTTTGCATTTAATAAAAACTTGCCTTGTTCCGATGTAAGGAATAACACCTGTACGTGAAACAAAAGAATTAAAATTACCAGTACATGAGAAACCGATGAGAAACGTCATACGGAAGAAGCCGTTTGCTATTTCAGCAGTCTTTGTCTTGTTTTTCATTACCTCATGCGCTACTACACAGATAGAAAGAAATAGTGTACAAACAGCTGGGAGGGGAGTTTGGCACAGGGTTCAGGAAGGTCAGACACTCTGGCGGATTGCAAAGACATACCGGGTTAGTCTCGAGGAAATAAAAGAGGCGAATGATATTGATGACGTAGTGCATATTGCAAAAGGAACATGGATACGCATTCCCCGTGCAGATAAGGTTTTATTTGTGCAGGGCAGCGTTGATCAACCTGCAGGCGACCCCTCGAAAATTGGGTTCATCTGGCCGGTCAGAGGAGACATTGTACGTACATTCGGAAAATTAAAGAATGACTTTTCATTCGGGCTCGATATACGGGTATCTGAAAACCGGGATGTTGTTGCCAGCCTGGAAGGAGTAGTGGTCGTCGCCGGAATAATCCGTGGATATGGAAATACAATCATCATCGAACACAAGGGGGATTTCTGCAGCCTTTACTCGAGGAACATAAAAATACTCGTACGGGAGGGGCAGGCGGTAAAGAAAAATATGGTTATTGCAAAGATTGATACCGGTCGTGATGCTGCGGATGAGGCAATGCACTATGAGCTGTTTTATAAGGGAAAACCGGTGAATCCGCTGTATTACCTGCCCTAGTTCCATAATAATGGTAATTTTATTTTAATCTGGGTATTCTCGGCAGTATATTGAATACAGTTACCTGCTCTCCACTGAAAAATTAATGCACATATATAGAATCACACTTATACTATTTGACAGTATGCGTATCGTAATACACCGTTGCCCTCTGATTGGGGCTATTCCCGATACCAGTAGTGCTGAATGATGGAAGATAAAAACGATTTAGAAAAAGATCATGTAAGAGATGAACGTGACGATGGTGATGATCCGCTCGCCTATTATCTGAAACAGATAAATAAAATACATCTTATGACCCAGGAAGATGAAAAGAATTGCTACATTAAAATAAAATACTACAAGGACAAGCTGAAAGAGCTTTCCATACGGCTGAAATCAGGCGACATCAGTCAAAAGGAATACAACGATGAGTGCAGGGAGTTTGAAAAAAAACTCTCCGATGAAAAAAATCATGTAATCACCGCCAATCTGCGTCTCGTAGTGAGCATTGCCAAAAAGTTTCAGCACAGGGGGCTCGGGTTGATTGATCTTATCGATGAGGGTAATGTCGGTTTGATTGAAGCAGTCGACCGGTTCGATTATACGAAAGGATACAAATTCAGCACATACAGCACCTGGTGGATAAGACAATCGATAGTCAAGGCAATTGCCGACAAAGGGAGATTGATACGGGTGCCTATACATATGCTGAATACCATCAGAAAGTGTTACTACATTTCAAAACAGTTGACCCAGCAGCTCGGCAGAGAACCAACGGCTCTTGAAATATCAAAGCATCTCGGCGTGCCTGAAGCAAAGGTACGCGAAGCATTTAATATATCACAGGAACCAGGATCACTTGAGATTTCGGTAAATGAGGATCATTCCACTCAGCTCGGCGATTTCATCGTTGATTCAGCCAGCACAGTTCATGAGGATGCGGTTTTTTTTATGGCGCTTCAGAAACTCATTCGGCAGTTTCTCAGCAAGCTCAGCACCCGTGAGAAGAAGATCATTGAGCTTCGTTTCGGTCTCGATGGGGAAGGCCCGTATACCCTTGAGGAAACGGGCAAGATACTGGGGATTACAAGGGAGCGGGTGCGGCAAATTCAAAACAGCGCGCTACAGAAGATGAAGAATTTCAAACTCTCGGATGACCTCAGAGAGTTTACAACAAGTGATTAGATGTTCGAAGCGGTGGTCCGAAAATAAGTTTATGTAACCCGGGAATACTTAAGATTGATAAGGAGATCGTATGGACCTGAAACAACATATAAGAAACGTACCTGATTTTCCGAAACCAGGGATACAGTTCAAGGACCTTACAACCCTGTGGAAGAATCCCGATGCATTTAAATACTCAACCGATCTGCTCTTTGAACGGTATAAAGGGGAGCATATAGATAAAATCGTCGGCGCAGAGTCGAGAGGTTTCATTGTTGCAGGGCCGCTCTGCTATCTTCTCGGTGCAGGTTTCGTACCGGTTCGGAAGAAGGGGAAACTCCCGTACAGACAGGTCGAGGTTACCTATGAACTCGAGTACGGCACCGATACACTGACAATGCATGAGGATGCAATTGAAAAAGGAGAGAGTGTGCTCATCGTGGATGATCTTCTTGCAACCGGCGGAACGGTGAGGGCGATGGTAGAGCTTATCGAAAAAACAGGCGGGAAAGTTATCGAAGCTGCCTTTATTGTGGAGCTTTCGTTTCTGCAAGGCAGGAAAAAGACGGGCGTCCCTGTATTTTCACTGATCAACTATGACAGCGAGCGGCCTTGATAGGATTTTTAATTGATGCCGCATGAAAATTAAGCCTGCCTGCGTATCGTGTCCAGGCGCGTCAGGGGGCAGATGAATTAACGCTTTTGAAAAAGGGCCGATTTGACGATATATATAGTTAAGATAGAGGGGATATTTTTCAAATATGTGGTAAAATTTGCTTCAGAAAGCCTGTATTCCGGACGATGAGTGGCCAAAATTGAAATATATTGACGTAGGGAGAGTATTGCCCTATAATTTGACAATCTGAACAAGGATATTTCTCAATGAATGCCGATTTTTCGCTTAGTGCGATTGATATTGTTACCCCGGGTGAGGTGAAGGCTGATGCAAGCATACGAATAGCGGAGGGGAAGATTACGGATTTTTCGCGCTCGAATATCAAAGACTTCAATATGGGCGGATCGTACACCCTTTTTCCCGGTATTATCAATTCTCACGATCATCTATTCGGTACGTACTTTCCCAAAATCGGCGAGGGAAACTATGTCTGCTGGCTGCCGTGGGATTACGATCTCAAGGCATCGGAAATTTATCAGGAACGAAATAAGAACACCCCTCTCGACATCTATCTCCTCGGCGCGTACAAGAACCTTGTGTCAGGGGTGACAACTGTTCACGATCACATTCCTCATCAGGTCAATGACCCGCATGCAGACAAGCTGCCTATCAGAGTATTGACGAAATACTCTCTTTCGCACGAATGCTCTTCGTACGATTTAAAATGGGGAGATGGAATAGATGTCGAGTATAAAAGGGCAGTCAATAATAATATACCCTACGTAACTCATATCGAGGAGGGATGGGACACCGAATCACTCCGGGGTATTGATATTCTGCTCGAACATAAGGCGCTCAGCGAGTACACGGTGCTCATTCACGGCATCGGGTTCTCGAAAAAGGATATTAAACAGGTTGCAAAGAATAAAGCCAATTTTATCTGGTGCCCCGGGTCGAATATGTATATGTTCGATAAAACGGCGAAGATAAAGGAAATACTTGAATCGGGTATCAATACGTCAATTGGAACAGATTCTCCGGCAACCGGAGAACTGAACATCCTCGAAGAGATACGGTTCGGCAAGAAAATGTACAGACAGATGTACAATGAGGACCTCTCCGATGAACAGATAGTCAAGATGATAACGGTCAATCCGGCGAAAGCCTTCAGGGTGAACGACAGGATCGGTTCCCTCGAGAAGGGGAAGATTGCTGATCTGCTCATGGTGCACGGCTCCAAAAAACAAGCCCATGCTCTTTTGGTGGATGCAACGCTCAAGGATATTGCTCTCGTCTTTCTCGAGGGGAAACCGATTTACGGAGATGATGATTTCGGTGAAATATTCAAGGAGCTCGGTTCTGAATTCTCCAAAATAAAGATCGAGGGAAAGGATAAGCTGATTACAGGAGACCCGAACGACCTGATGAAGAAGATACGCAAGGCGGTTGGGTTTCAAAAAGAGTTGCCATTTCTACCTATTTAGGATGGAATCGTGCCTGGGATTTTAAGGAACTATAAAGCAGGGAGTATTATTTACTTTCATGGTGATATCGGCGACAATATCTACGTACTGAAGGCCGGGGCTGTCAGCCTCATTTACCATTCTATTGAAACCGGTGAAGAGGTTCGGGAAACAATCAAGAATGGAGAGTTTTTCGGGGTCAAGTCTTCTTTGGCCAAACGTCCCCGTGAGGAAACCGCACTTGTTATTAAACCTTCGCAGGTTCTAGTATTAACCACTGAAGAGTTCGAGCGTCTTGTTACAATAAATATCAGTATCATTACCAATTTCCTGCGTGTATTCAGCAATCAGCTGCGCAAGGTGGGGAAGCTCGTTCACAACTTTCTCGATGACACGGAAATCGGTGATAATCAGCTGGAATTGTTTAAGATCGGGGAGTACTATCTGAAAAATCATAAGTACAAGCAGGCGAAGTATGTGTACGAAACATACCTGAAACACTATACAAACGGGAATTTCGCAAACCAGGCAAAGGAGAGGATCGCAGCAATTAAAGATGCCATGGATGGGAAGGGTACCGGCACCTACGCAGATATTACCGATTCCTTGAAAACCGCAGTTAAGCCCCCTGAAAAGGCCGCAGAACCCGGCGAAGAGTCGGTGGATATTGCAACGAAATACTACGATGCAATCAGTCTTTTCTCACAGGAAAAGTACGAAGACGCGTACGCTCTGTTCAAGAAACTTCATGCATCAGGTGCTCTTGACGAAAGTGCATCGGATTACATTCCAAAAATCGAATTTGAAATGGGGCGCTGTCTTATTGCGTTGAAGAAATTTGGTGACGCAATCAATATACTTACAAACATGATCAAGAAATATCCCAGAGACGACAACCTTAAAGATGCGCTCTTCAATATAGGCATTTCCTATAAGCAGCAGGGTGACAAGGTACGGGCCGCTTCTTTTTTCCAGAAGGTATTGAAGATGCTGCCCGAAAGTCCTATAGACAGAAGGGCCAAAAGGGAACTGGCGAGTCTCAATGTGTCAAAGTAGTGTCTTGAGGGGGCGCGAAAAATATCGGAGCAGATATAACTACTGCTCGAACGCGTTCTATGTGACGCGGGTAGGCTCAATAAAGGCAACAAACGGAAACGGCAATGGCAAAAGACGATATGTACAGTAAATTCGGTGAAACGTACGGGCCGGACGATATACTTTTTTGTGAATATGAACCGGGGAAGGATTTCTATATTCTGCAGGAGGGAAGGGTCAAGGTAACGAAGATTGTTTCTGACATGGAGAAAACGCTCGATATCTTCAATCCGGGGGATATTTTCGGCGAGATGGCCATCCTCGAAGATCAACCGAGAAGTGCCTCGGTCATTGCGATTGATACGGTGAAGGTCCTCAAATTCAACAAGGAAAACTTCGATCTGCTCCTGCAGGGTAACCCGCAGCTCGCATTTAATATTCTCAAGATATTTTCAAACCGAATATACGATGCTAAAAGACGTTTGCTTATCCTGACTCTCCCCGATATCGAATCCAAGATCTGCGATGTATTTCTCATGCTGGCGGAAAACCAGAATATATCGCCCAAAACGACAAATCCGGTAACTTTTAACAGCAAGGTAGATGAAATTGCCCATTGGTGCGGTGAGAAGGTGAACAAGGTCAAGGAAATACTCCAGAACTTCGCTGATACCGGAAAAATACAGATTTATGAAGACAGAATCGTGGTAAAAAACCTATATGAGATGTTCCGGATTGTTAAGAACAAACGGAAGGCCCAGAACAAAGAAGAATAGCCACGGGTCCCAACTATGGGCAGCCGCCTGAAATATTTCCACAAACTTTTACTTTCCCTGCCGGCACGTTTAGCGTCTCATGTTCCATTCCTGGCTGGAGTATTTCTCCTGGGTAAGATCGTGGATAAGGTACTGCTCATAGTCTGAAAAATCTCCTTCCGAAACCGGAAGATGTCGGGAGAAACCCTCCTTCAGCGCCGTTAACAGTTTTTTTTCGGAAATAGTGGCACCCGCTGTCTCTGACAAAGATGAAGCAGTTTTTGTAAATTGTGTCCCTGATCGTAGATATTTTGCAATTTTCGTATACGAACTGGTAATAGGTATGGCACCATGCTGGAGGAGTATCCCGTCACGAATAAGCTGCGCACTGCCGATAAGCTTGCCCGCGTTTGAGGACTCAACTTCATATTGTGCAGGAGAGGCAAAACAGTTAGCCGACTTCAGGTCTCCCCTGGTTTTCTGCGCAATTTTCGAGTTTATCCCGACAATTTCAAGGGCATCGATAAGACACTGGGCTATAAAAACAAATATTTCTTTTTTTCTGAAGGGTTGAAAATCCTCTTCTGAAAAGAGTATGCTGTATGTCAGTTCTTCGTTGTGCAGAACAGCCCTGCCGCCTGTCAGCCTTCTCACAACCCCGATACCATCCTTCTTGCAGAGCGCCATGTCGATATCTTTGGTACTCTGAAAATAGCCAAGAGTTATGGTTGGCGGAATCCATTTGTAGATTCGCAGGATGGGAGTGGACTTCTTCTCTCTGAGCCCGATCAACACAGCTTCATCGATGGCCATATTGGTAAAACTGTCACGGGCTCCCGAATATATAAAACGAAAAGGTCGTACTTCGGTCGGCGGCATTGTCAATTCTCCTCAGCAGAATCAGCGCCCGTCGTTTCGGTAGAGTCCGGACTGTCATTGGGAGAAACCGGCGTTTCTGAGGGACCTGCTGATGGTGTGACAGCAGTGTCTGCCGGAGAATCTCCGGTAGAAGGCGTCTCCGGGGTCGCATATCCATTGGTTGTGGAGCTCGAAGCATTGTCTGGCACACCCGGCTGTTCGGTTTCGGAACGCCTGTTTTCAAGTATGGAACTGCTGTCTCCGGATGCTGGCGCATCGGTGCCCGGAGAAAACACGTTTGGTTCGGCTGTCGTGCCCTGTTCGCTGAAAGGTTCTTTCGAAGATGACTTTTTTCTCCGGAAAATCTCCTTGTTGAATGATTCGTTTTTGGATCCGGGTTTGCATTCGGTGCAGTATTCTGTCGGAATAGTTCCTTCTAGGAAGTATTCAGTGATTGTATTTTTACAGTACTCTGTTGGAAGAAGGCCGGATTCTTTGCAGATCTTTACCGCATATATCCCCTTCGGACGCGAATACCATGTTGCCGGTTTATCCTGCAGAGCGTCCCGCATGAACTGTGCCCAGATCGGCGCAGCTACCACGCCTCCTGCCTGGCCTCTTCCCAGGGAGATGCTGTTTCTGTCGAAACCTACCCAGACCGACGCGACGAGATCAGGTGTAAAACCGGTAAACCAGGCGTCTTTCCAGTTCTGTGTCGTGCCGGTCTTTCCTGCGGCAGGTTTGTCGAAGCCGTATGTCGAAGCCGCCCTGTATCCTGTTCCGCCGGGTCGCAGTACGTCCCGGAGCATATCGACGATGATAAAATTCGTCTGCTTTGAAATAACACGCCGCTGGCTTCCCTGCATCTGTTTTTTCCGCAAGTTAGCTTCGTAATTATCGATAAGATTTCCATCTCTATCGAGCACATACAAAATTGCGATCGGTGTTACTTTGGTGCCGTTGTTTGCAAATGTACAGAACCCCCGCGCCTGTTCGAGTGGAGAAAGCTCTACGATACCGAGAGCAATGGAATATACACGAGGAAACCGCTTCTTGATATCTTCAGGGTCCTGAATATCGAGTATGCGGGATGCGTATTTTATCACTGTATCCACGCCGAGCCTGTCGACGATCTTCGCGGTAACCACATTCACCGATTGCCTCAACGCCTCTCGCAACCTCATTTTTCCCTTGTACGTACCGCTGTAATTATTCGGAATCCACTTCTCGTCACCATTATAAAAAACAACCGGGCTGTCCACAATGATCGAGGCCGGGGTGAATATCTTTGTATCGATGGCAGCCGTGTAAATATAAGGCTTAAAACCCGAGCCAGTTTGCCGCCGTATCTGTACCGCCCTGTTGAGCTGATTGTCTTCAGTAAAGTCGCTGCCGCCCACCATGGCGGTTATATAGCCTGTTTTCGGTTCCATGGCAATAATGGCCCCTTCAACCTTTTGAAATTCGCCTGCGCCTTGTTCGATCGAATATGAGCTTTCGATAATTCTGTTGATGTCATTCGTTCCAAAAAGAAATGAAATCATATCGACCGGTGCTATAAAATTCTTTTTAAGAAGGGTGAGTATACGCTCTTCATTTTTAGATGCGCTGATATTAATATTTTCAAGGTTGAAACAGAGCGAGAGCATATCCAGTGAATCAAGAATTTTTTTATCGAGTGTATTTTTAACGAAACTCGTCGTCCGTGTATAGATCCTGTTCTGGCGCTTGAGTCCCTCTTTCAGATACTTTTCAGCGTATGACTGCTGAGTAAGATCGAGAGAGGTATACACTTTCAAACCATCGGTGTATATTCTGTCGGAACCGTAAATCTGTTCGAGTTTCTGGCGCACGTATTCAACAAAATAGGGGGCTCTGTTTTCTGTAAGCTTGTACACGGACTGTGAGGGTGAGCGCAGCTGGAGTCTGAAATTGATCCAGAAATCCTGAAACGACTCATACGCCTCCTTCATTCCTATCATCTTTGATTCGACCATGGCTTCAAGCACGCGCTCCTGTCTCTTTCTGGCAAGTGTAGGATTTTTTATGGGGGACAGCCGGTTGGGAGACTGCGGCAGTCCTGCGAGTAGCGCGCATTCCGCGAGTGTGAGATCTTCGACACGTTTATTGAAATAGAACTGCGATGCAGCTTCAATACCGTATGCGCCGTGGCCGAAGTAGATCTGGTTGAAGTAGAGGGTGAGTATCTCATTTTTCGAGTACTTCTTTTCAATCTTCAGAGCAAGCCAGCTCTCTTTTATCTTCCGCATCCATGTTTTTTCTCTGCCGGTAAAAAGAGTGCGCGCGAGCTGCATTGTTATTGTGCTTGCCCCCTGACTCCTTTTCCCTGATTTGATATTTGCAACCAGTGCACCGAATACACGTTTCAGGTTGATTCCGTGATGGGAGTAAAACTGGGCATCCTCAATAGCAAGAAGTGCATTTATAAGGTTTTTAGGAAGCTGTTCAAAGGTTACTGGCTCTCTTTTAACGGTAAAAAGCTCACTGATGAGGTTTCCATTTCTATCGTAGATCTTGGAAGGTATTTCGGGTTTGAAATTTTCGAGTTCGACAATGTCGGTCGTATTACTGAAAGCCGCAATGAAAATACCGAGCCCTGTGCCGAGGACGACGGAAAGAAGCAACACAATGATAATGAGCACACGCTCTAATTTATTCAGTTTTCCCATAGATGAGACAGCTTCTCAGTTACTTCAAATAAATTATCTATATACTCGGCAGCGAAGTGTCACCACTTCTCAGTTACTTCAAATAAATTATCCAGATACTCAGCAGCGAAGCGCATGTCCTGTCAAGGACATACGCCACTTCTCAGTAACTTCACATTTTGAGGTCAGTTGGTCCAGAGGAATTTGTCAATCAGACTGTAATAAAGGAGTATCAAAAAGTCAAGCCATAAAAAAAGACTAGCGAAACGCTAGTCTTTATCGGGTACAAAAGAATAGTAACTGGGAGGGGAACTATAATATTTGCACCGACACCCATATTGTCGGAATTAACATAATTTTTCTTTAACGGATAGTTGCTGTTTTGTTTTGCTAAACTTTACCCGATACTAGTATATAATTATAGGTAAGTGAATTTGCCAATCATAAAATATCTAATTTTACTTGCCTAATGGTTTTTACCATAATTTCCCAATGCTTAAAAGGCAATGGAAAAGTAAAAGACGATCGTCCTTTGTGAATTCTGGGACAAAAGGAAAAGATATCGCTTTGCTAGGCGAGACTTTTAATGGATAAAACCATAAGAGGGAATAACTTCTTTTGTGAATCGCAAAAAAGCCGTTCATGAAAAGCCATCGCAGATGAAATACGGATGCACGTAAGAATGAGGACCATTAAAAATATTTTTCTGTATTCTATCGGCAGTCTACTTATACTGTGTGCTTCAGGAGTATCGGTTTTTGCCGTTTCTGCTGAAGAAAAACCCGGCTTTTTCGATCAAGCAATACGGAAATTGATCGATGTCAGAAATCGGTATCTGCTGCAGGATACCCAAAAGCGTTTTGAAAATAACGCAGAAAAAATTGAGGCTGTTTTATCCCAGGCAGCTTCTCTTTTACGGGATCCTCTTCTTACCGATGAAGGATGGCTTCAGCTGTTGAGGGAGGACGGTATTGTTGATGCGGCATACATCCGGATGGACAGCAGCGTGCGGATGATCGGGAGTATTAAAGCTTCATCCAATTTGACAGGCAGTGGTTTTTTTGTTGATGAACGGGGAAAGCTCCGCTTTGTGTACTTCGGTACAGCGTCTGTCACCGAAGCCATTCTGAACGAGCGGTATGTTAAAGATTCCCTTCCGCCGGATGCCGGAAACTTTTTTCTGTACGACACTTCAAGCAGAGAGATATTCACACTCGCTGAAAATGGATATGAAGCCGTTTCCGGGATTGATTTATCGGCATATATTGACAGGGGCCCTGTATTTATAAAAATCAATCGAATACTTATCGCTCGGCCGCTTAGGTTGGCAGGACGTGATGTATATATCGTTTCAATCGGCCCTTTTATAATGGGGTATACATTTTTTCATTCTGCTTCATTGATAGTGTTGCTTATTTCTGCTATAATATTATTAATAAGGACCATGCTGTACAGCTTGAAAACGAAAGCCCGGAAGGGTAAAGGAGTCCATGCAATGGATGAAAAATCGGACATTATCCACGAGATAGACATGGAGATATCGGATATTATTGAGGATGAGACATCCCCGAAAAAAATACCTGAAGCTAAATTAAAAAAAGAGGACGCGGAGGAAACAAAGAGTAGATTGGAATCCGACGGCATCGTAATCAAAAAATGACCGGCGGTTTCAAGGCAGTCCAGATGTATACCAAAGCGTGCGTACTTGTATGACTCTTTATGGTTTTATTCATTAATATTCCGGTTTATTGCAACAAAAATTTAGCTTCAACTGAATTTAGTTGGGTACAATTACTTGCCATTGTACTTTTGTAGGTAAAAACCATACGGAAAGTGTTTGCTTGTACAATGTACGATTGAAATTTCACTTGCCTATATAGTGTGGAGATAAAGTGAAAAGAATAGTTGTTGTTCTGTCGGCTGCAATTATTTTGGTGGGAAGTCTTTTTCTGATATTTGGAGAGAACGGTCTTCATTTAAAGAAAATGCGTGTTCGTGATGTTATCGGCACCAGTATCGAACGCGATTATCTTGAACAGGCTGGTATCCTGTCGAATATTTTTGTTCGAACTATTGCTATCGAGAATAAAAAGATCGATTTTCTTCTGCAAAAGATCGGGAGCGCTTCTCTTACACGGTTTGCAAAAGATGAAGTGAATGCAACAGCAGCACCCCTCATCAATCGTTTTGTTCAGGAAGAACCGGACTGCAGTAAAATACAGCTCATTGGTCCTGCTGGCGTTATTGAATACAGCACCAATGCTGCAGATGTTTCCGGGACTGTGCAGTACGATGCTCTGTTTCAAAAGACGACGTCAGGAAATTTGTCCCCGGTTTATGATCCTCTTGTCAGGAGCTTTATTTTTTACAGGTATCTCTTAGAGCCCGCTGGCTATATAGTGCTGTTCTACTATACAGAAGAAATGCTCAATGAAAAGTTCAGTACTGTAAGTACCGAAGGCATTGAATTTAAGGAATTTTCAATCCCCGAAACTGGTGTTATCCTTGTAAATTTTCCTCCAGTTAGTAGAAGTGAACAGCAGAACCTCAGGAATTTTGCTGAAATGCTTTTAGATGAAACAAAAGGTGCATTACGGGTTCAAATGCTGCAATATGACAAGACGGTGTACTTTGTGCATGCGCCTGCACCCCTGTCAGAATGGGTCGTGGCAATCGCAGTTGATACTGAGAAGATTGGCATCTCTTCTGTCGGGATTCTCGTTCTCGTTATTCAGGCTATTGTAATTCTCGCTATTGTTATTTTCATACTGACATCAATCGGTATGCGGAAACTGCAGCCGGCTGCAGAGGTGGATCGTGAGAAAGTGCGGGAAGAAAAAGGACTTGAGAAAGCCCGGACAGTTAAAAATGCGGAAGAAGAGCCCTCCGGGCTTGTACCGGGGACGGTACCGCAAACGGCATTGGGTGAGGAGATGGAGGCTGAGGAGGTCCCTGAGCTTGATACGGGTGTTATCCCACTTGCAGGTGTTGAGGAAGTGGTAGAGCTCGAAGAAGTCGGCGAAGCGGAGATAGCGGAAGACCTGGAGGAGCTCGAAGAGGTTACGGAAGAGGGACGGGACCATGTTGAAACACTGGTGCCGTCCCCGGTAGCAGAAGAACTGGAGGAGCTCGAGGAGGTCATGGAAGAGGCGCAAAGCAATGTTGAAATACTGGTGCCGCCCCCGGTAGCAGGAGAGTCGGAGGAGTTCGAACAGGCTCAGGGAAAAGGGCAAGAAGAAATTGAAGCTGCACAAGAGTCGGTGGAGGGGTTTGAAGATGAGACTGCTAGGCCAGACGGAAAAAAACGCGATACTGGTAGGATGGGTAAAGAGGGTCGAAAGCTTGAGCATAAAATGGATACTCATGAAAAGCAGGCCGGGCCTGGTCCGAAAAGTAAGAGTGAAGGAGCGGCACCCGTACCAAAAGCGGCACCTGTACCAAAAGCGGCACCTGTATCAAAAGCGGCACCCGTTAAGGAGGATGGGGGTTTAAAAGCAGGTCCCGAAAAGGACAGTCAACAACACCATAATAGTCAGGAGTCGGCGGAAAAAAGCGTTCTGGATACCGATAGTGAAGATAATGCAGAAGTTGACGAATCCGTAACTGACGATGCGCTGGGCATAGAACGGGAAAACCCGGCCCTCGAATCTACGCTTCCCGATCTGGGTACGCTCGTCGGGGATACATACACGGCATTGCAGGAAGGATTGCCCGGGAAAAACTATTCGCGCATACAGGATAAGTCTGGCGGGGGTATGGAGGAAATTGCTCTGGATGAGGCGTATGATGAACAAACCGGTGTGTCCCGTGATGATGAGCTTGCAGACCTTATACAAACGATCGAAAATGGGGAAAAAGCCGGTGTTGATGAACGAGTCGAAGAGGTTGTTTATATTTTCAAAGAATTCCTATCTGATCTCGGGCTGACCAGAGGCGCGCTGCTTGTATCTGACCTGCATAACAACTACAAACCAGTGTTCGTGCGAGGCTTCAATGAGAAAACCGGGGAGATGCTCGTATTCAGAAGCGATGAAACAATTATTTCAGATATTCTCAGGAAAAACAAGATACTGTTCGTCCGTGAAGATGCATTCATGAGCAGACTTTTACGGGCGAAGTTTGATCTGTTCGATTCATCGACAATTAAACGGTTATTTCTGGTGCCTGTGATGAAGTCCAGCGATGTATCATCTGGCGATGTATCATCTGGCGATGTATCTGGCACGGGTGTAAAATTCCCCGCAGTGATCATGCTCGTATGTCTGACGACTGCCGAAGCAACTGCAGATGAAAAAGTATCGAATACAATACTAAAAGAGCTCAAAAAGATAAAAACAAAATTTTCACGTATATTATAAATGTCTATTTTTCTTGACGATAGAAAAAATGGATGTTACTGTAAAGTGGTAGTAATAAAAACATAAAGGGGACAATGGTGGTGTATGTTATTCTACAATACGCACTACCATCCCTCTTCTTTGGTTTAGTAATTGGTTATTTTCTGCGCCGATATATAGCACGGCTTAAGATAAATTCTGCCGAATTGGCGGCAGAAAAAATTTTACACGACGCGCAGAAAGAAGCGGAAGCCAAAAAACGTGAAGCTATTCTCGAAACAAAAGATCAACTTTTCAGAGAAAAGAGCAATTTTGAGAGAGAAACAAGAGAAAGAAGGGCTGAGCTCCAGAGGTGGGAAAAGCGTCTTCTTCAAAAAGAGGAGAACCTTGACAAACGAGTTGATGTTTTAGAGAGAAAAGATAAGGCACTCACAAACCGGGAGAGGGTGGTAGATTCCAGAGAGACGGAATTGAAGCAGGCTCAGGAAGAAATACGAACTGAGCTCGAAAGAATTTCCGGTCTTTCCGCAGAAGAGGCAAAATCCATGCTCATCAAGGGCATGGAGGATGAGGCGCATCGTGACGCTCAGGGCACGATAAATACGATCGAGAGTGAAGCAAAAGCCACAGCTGAAAAAAAGGCCCGTGAAATACTCGCCTATACTATTCAAAGATTAGCTTCGGAAATCACCTCAGAAATTACCGTGACGTCGGTTTCACTTCCAAGTGATGAGATGAAGGGTAGAATTATCGGTCGGGAAGGACGAAACATTCGAGCCCTTGAAACCATTACAGGTGTTGATGTCATTATCGATGATACACCGGAAGCCGTCGTCATCTCGAGCTTTGACCCCGTTCGTAGAGAAACAGCCCGCATATCTATGGAACGACTTATTGCCGATGGACGGATACATCCTGCGCGCATCGAAGAGGTAACCTCCAAGGTTTCGCAGGAGGTGAATCAGGTTATCCTCGAGGAAGGTGAAAAGGCGGTGTTCGACCTCTCGATACAGGGGGTATCGAAAGAGCTGATTCCCTATATCGGCAGGCTCCACTACAGAACTTCGTATGGCCAGAACATTCTCGCACACAGCAAGGAAGTTGCCAACGTTGCAGGTATGATTGCGTCTGAAATCGGGGCAAATGTTGAGCGCGCGAAACGTGGCGGCTTGCTGCATGACATCGGTAAGGCAGTTATCACCGAAGGTGAGGGGAGCCATGCTCTGGTTGGTGCAGATCTGGCACGGAAGTTCGGCGAGAGCTCCGACATTGTGAATATTATCGAATCTCATCATGCAGACAGAGAACCGCAGACCGTGGAAGCCGTTATTGTGCAGGCTGCAGATGCGATATCGGCATCACGTCCCGGTGCAAGACGAGAGTCAATGGACACCTACATCAAACGCCTTGAATCCCTCGAAGAGATTGCCGATAGTTTCGAGGGTGTGGAAAAATCCTTCGCCATTCAGGCCGGGCGTGAAATTCGGGTGCTCGTGAACCACGACAGAATAGATGATGGTAAGGCAAAGGAAGTTGCCCGGGATATTGCGAAACGGATCGAGAAGGAGCTGAAATACCCGGGAAGAATCAAGGTCACATTGATTCGTGAAACACGCATCGTGGAGTATGCGAAATAGGCGTTTGAAGTGACAATTATGATTCAGAGATATGGATATTCGTTTCCACGACACTTTATAAATCTCCGGAAAGATAACAGGACCGCTTTTGAACAACGGGTTATTACATGTTGCAGTGATAGGTGATATTATCGGTGAACCCGGCCGAAAGGCTCTCTTTCTCTCCCTTTCCGGTCTCATTCAGGAAAAAAATATTGACTTCGTTATTGCCAATGGTGAAAATGCGGCTGGCGGATTCGGCATTACGGGGAATATTGCCGGCAAGCTCTACTCGTACGGCGTCGACTGTATTACGACCGGTAACCATGTTTGGAGAAACAAAGAGGTATTCAAAATTATCGATGGGAATTCCAGGCTGCTCAGGCCTGTGAATTATCCGGACGGCACCCCAGGAAGAGGCTGGTCTGTTATCGAAAAAAACGGTGTCAAACTTGCGGTAATGAGTCTTCTCGGACGTATATACATGGAGGCTGTGGAAAATCCCTTTAAAATAGCGAATAAAGAGATATCCCGGATTCAAAAAATTACGAAAAATATCATTGTCGATTTTCACGGTGAAGCTACAAGTGAAAAGGTGGCGATGGGCTGGCACTTGAACGGAAGGGTGAGCGCAGTTGTCGGTACCCATACACATGTTCAGACTGCTGATGAACGGATTCTTCCTGAAGGGACCGCGTATATTACCGATATTGGGATGACCGGACCTTTTAATTCGGTCATCGGCATGAGAAAAGAAAACGCTCTCAGAAAGTTCACTACGCTTCTTCCCTCAAAATTTACTGTTGCTGAAAATGATATTCGATTGAATGCTGTTCTGATCGCTATTGACGGTGCAACCGGAAAGGCTCAGACCATTGAGAGGATCAACACAAAGGTATTGGAGTAATCAAAACCCTGTGCAATACCGGTATTCCCGCCTCGGTATTTTTATCTTCCTTAATCACATGCGTACTGCCGGTTGTTTCAGGACAGACAGTGTATGAAAGAGCGGCTTGACAGGCTTATTGTTAAAAAAAAGCTTCTCGATACGAGAGATCGGGCAAAGGCGTATATAATGGGAGGAAATATTACCGTTAACGGGGAAAGGATTACAAAGCCTGCGGCGATGATTGACGAGGAGGCGATTATCGATGTGCGTGTCCAAAATCAGGGGTACGTAAGCAGGGGAGGTATCAAACTTTCCCGGGCGCTTGATACATTCGGTATCGATGCTCAAGGCGCCTTCTGTCTGGACATCGGCGCATCAACCGGCGGGTTTACCGACTGCCTGCTGCAACGGGGTGCCTGCGGTGTTGTTGCGGTCGATGTGGGAAGGAATCAGATCGCATATTCGCTGAGAATCGATTCGCGTGTGCGCGTTGTTGAAAAATTCAATGCCCGATATATTGACCAGCTCGATCTCCAGCGAACACCTGACATCGTAACCATCGATGTGTCCTTCATCTCGCTTACTCGAGTTACCGATCCGCTGATGGGAATGCTGGGTGCTCATTGCAGTATAGTCTGTCTGGTCAAGCCTCAGTTCGAATTGGAAAAGCCGTATTCCGGTTTTCACGGTGTTGTCCGCGGTGTCGACAGACATAATCGTATTCTGAAGCGCGTGTGCTCTGTTGTTCAGGATCAGGGATACACCGTCATCAACAGTTGTTTCTCACCGATTACGGGACCCAGGGGGAATATAGAATTTTTTATACATTTAAAAAAAACAGATGGACAAACCGGAACAAAGTGGCGTATTGGTTCTAATTCCTGTGACTGGGTCCCGATGGTTGTGGGAGAGGCGTATTCTTTCTTTAATCCACATGGCTTCTAAGTAACTTCGATCAAGTTACTCTTTGATACCCAGTCCCGGGAGGATGTATCCTGTCAAGGATCGGCCGCGAAGTGACTTACGCCATTTCAAACACAGACACGGAGGAGGTGAGTTATGACTCGCTATGTTTTTGTTACTGGTGGTGTGTGCTCTTCACTTGGTAAAGGTATTGCTGCATCGTCTCTCGGCTGCCTCCTCGAGCACAGGCAGTACAAAATTTCTATTATGAAAATGGACCCCTACCTCAATATCGACCCGGGGACAATGAGCCCCTACCAGCACGGTGAGGTGTATGTCACGGATGATGGGGCTGAAACCGATCTCGATCTCGGCAATTACGAACGATTTACATCGCAGAGCACGTCGAGCCTGAACAGCGTAACCACCGGTCAGATATACAGCACGGTCATTGATAAGGAGCGCCGGGGAGACTACCTCGGACGAACAGTTCAGGTAATTCCGCATATTACAAACGAGATAAAGCGGAGAATTAACATTATCGTAGAAAAGGACAGGCCGGACTTTGTTATTGTAGAAATAGGGGGAACGGTCGGAGATATCGAGGGGATACCATTTCTCGAGGCAATCCGACAGTTCAGGCTGGATGTCGGCAGACAGAACACGCTTTTTATACATGTGACGCTCATTCCGATAGTGGGTGCCTCTAGAGAGCCGAAAACAAAACCCACGCAGCATTCCGTGAGCAAGCTCCGCGAGATCGGTATCGTTCCTGATATAATATTGTGTCGGGCGAAAGATGAATTGAGCACCGAAATGAGGAGCAAGATATCACTCTTCTGTAATGTTGAGGAGGAGGCGGTCATAACGGCGAGGGATATCAAGGAGACGATCTATGAAGTCCCGCTTATCCTTCACAGAGGAGGACTCGATGACAAGGTCCTAGAAAAGTTCGACCTGGACAAGAGGAAGAGCGACCTGTCCGGATGGGAAAAGATGGTCAAACGGCGCACCTCTGCGAAAGAGAATGTGAATATCGCAGTATCGGGCAAGTATACCGAGCTACATGATGCGTACAAGAGCATTTTCGAAGCGCTTATTCACGGCGGTATTGAGAATGACGTGAAGGTCAATATTCGGAAGGTGAAGGTCGACAGTCTTGATGAAAAATCCCTCGAAGATGCCTTCGTAGATATTCACGGTATACTTATTCCGGGAGGATTTGGCGATAGAGGTATAGAGGGTAAGGTGCAGACTGCAAAATATGCCCGAACAAAGAAAATACCGGTGCTGGGAATCTGCCTCGGCATGCAGGTAATGGTTATCGAGTTCGCAAGGAATGTTCTTGGTTTCGAGGATGCCAACTCGACGGAATTCGATATCGATACGCTTCATCCGGTAATCAGCCTCATGGAGGAGCAGAACGATATTAAAAATCTCGGCGGTACGATGCGGCTTGGCAGGCAGCCTGCAGTGCTGAAGGAGGGGACGAAAATTGCTCATGCCTATAAAGGCACCCAAATCAGTGAGCGCCACAGACACCGGTATGAATTTACGAACAAGTATAGAAATATCATGGAGAAAAACGGCATGATCATCTCATCGACCTCGCCGGACGGCCTGCTCGTTGAATCGGTAGAATACCGTGAGCATCCGTGGGGAATCGGTGTCCAATTTCATCCTGAATTCAAATCAAAGCCGGTCAAAGCACAGCCGCTGTTCAGAGAATTCATCCTTGAAAGTGTTCGCTTTAAGAATCGGTAATTGAAGAATTGACGCTGTTCAGTGCAGAATATGTTGTATATTTTCATATTCGAGACCAACATGCGATACGTTGTCGGCAGGATATTCATACTAACTATCAGTTTTATGGCTGTAGTATTATTTGCCGGGTGCAGAACTGAGGAGCAAAAACAGATATCTCAGACACGGCAGACGGAAAAAGAGCTCCCCCATTACAGCCTGACGAATGTAACGCACTACCACTATGAACAGGATAAACTGCGGGTAAAGGTCATTTTCGAACGTGGTGATTTCTTCTCCCGGGAAAACGAGTTACATGTTGAAAATTGCAGTTTTGTATATTATGATAGAGACGGCAGGAAGCTTTCAAACGGAAGTTCGAAGCGTGCTGTGCTGTATGAGAACAGTTCGCTTCTCATTGCTGAGGACGATGTTGTCGTGTTTTCTGCCGTTAACGATGCACGGCTTGACACCGAGTATCTTGAGTGGATCGGCAGTGAAGACCGCTTTTCAACGGACAGATTCGTGAAAATAACGAGAGAAAACGGTGATATTCTGACGGGGATGGGAATGGATGCCGATGTTGCGCTGCGCTTCATTACAATCAGGAAGAATGTAAAAGGGAGTATCAGATCTGAATAGAATAGCTGTTTTTATCTTTGTGTTTGCGCCCCTTTTTCTTACGGTAAACGTGTGCCCGCTTTTTGCAGATGCCTACCTGGCAGAGGATAAAATCTACTACGGTGCAGATTCGTACAGTATCAATTACGACGATGAAATAATTACTGCACGCGGTCATGCGTTTTTTAGAAGGGGAGATGTAACTGTATATGCGCGGAAAATTGTTATTCATTACGCCGATCGTGAAAAGCACGCATTTTTGTACAGGGAAGTACGGGTAGAAAACTCTGCGCAAAACTTTACGATAACCGGTGATTACGGGGAGGCCCGCTACCTGGAGGAGTACTACTTTGTAGAGGGGAACGGGAAGTTCAGGGACAGTGAACGATCGATAGAGGCAGTGAAGATTGAAAGCGAGGGGTGGAAACAATACACATTTTCAGAATCGGTGGTGTATACCGGCCGTGATATCCGGGTGACTGCACAGACACTGCGTGTAGACGAACGCAATATTGCGCATTTCGACGGAAATGTGCATACCGTCTTTCTCGACTCGGGCGATGAAATCTACTGTGAGAAAATCCGGTATTTTTCTGATACAGGAAGCAGTGAATTCCACGGGGATGTACTTTACATTCAAAAAGAGAACGAGGATAGGAAACACACTCTTGTTGTTCGATCTGATATAATGCGGTACGATAGTGATTCGCAAATGCTGATTTTAATTAAAGATGTGTATATGATGAATGGTGAGTATACGGTGTATGCCCCGCTTGCCAGGTATGACATGGAGAAGGGGCTTTTCCGTACTATGGGAGATACGATTGTTCGTAAAGACAGGGATACCGTATACTGCAAGGGCCTCGTGTCGGAGGTTGGATCCGTTGAGTTAACAGGCTCCATACAGGGAGTGTTCGGACGCAGGGGTGCCCGGTGAATACTATAAAGACGCAAAACCTTGTCAAAAGTTTTAAAAAAAGAAAGGTTGTTAAAGAGGTAAGTCTCGATATACATGAAGGTGAAGTTGTTGGGCTGCTCGGTCCGAACGGTGCAGGGAAGACAACTACTTTTTACATGATTGTCGGTTTTATCAGCGCCGATTCAGGACATATTATGCTCAATGACAGTGATATAACTCAGATGCCCATGTTCAAACGCTCACGGATGGGAATTGGATATCTGCCCCAGGAATCCTCTGTTTTTCAGAAATTGACAGTTGAACAGAACATGCTTGCGGTACTGGAAAATACAAACCTGAGCAGGAAGGAGCGCAATGCGAGGGCCGATAAAATCATCGAGGAACTCGGTATAGAACATGTCAGAAGGCAGAGGGGGTATACGCTTTCCGGCGGTGAGAGACGCCGCACCGAAATCGCGCGCTCTCTTGCGGTTGAACCGAAATTCATGCTTCTCGACGAACCCTTTGCAGGAGTGGACCCGATTGCCGTTTTCGATATACAGGGCATTATCGAACGGCTGAAAAAGCAGGGGCTCGGTATTCTCATAACCGATCACAATGTGAGAGAGACACTCCGCATTACCGATCGGGCATATATTATGAATGAGGGGGAGATACTCGTATCGGGCAGCAGTGAATTTCTGGTAAATAACGAAGAAGCAAAAAGAATATACCTGGGTATCAATTTTACGATATAAGAGGGCTGAAAAAAATATTTACCGTACACACTCAAGGGCTCCTGTGTATGTCACGGATATTAAAAAAATAGAAGAACAGGAAAAGGTTGATGTATACCTTAGTTGTGTTATACAATAGAGATATCAGCATTGATTGGGAAATGAGAGTAGTAATCAAAGCTACGTTGAAATGTAAGGAAGGATATTTTCATTGGAGTTAAAGCCGGAAATACATCTTAAACAAACCCAGAAACTGGTCATGACGCCCCAGCTGCAACAGGCCATCAAGATGCTGCAGCTTTCAAACCTGGAACTCAATGAACAGATAGAACAGGAGCTTATAGAGAATCCTGCTCTTGATATCGAGGAGCAGGAACGCGAATATGAGCTTAGTGAGCAGGACATCAACAAGCGGGTTGAAAAAACCTCGGACGAAAAGACCACCGAGGAGCTTAACGAGGAATACTTTTATCTGGAAAGATCATATCCCAAAAACCAGCGCGATTCAGGTGAGGATAAAAAACGGGAGTTTCTGGAGGGAGCTGTTTCACGGGAAGAGACCTTGAGGGAATACCTCCTGCAGCAGCTGCACATGTTAAAAATCGATCCTGATGAGTTTGAAGCTGCGGAGGTTCTTATTAATTATATCAACCCGGAAGGTTATTTATCCAGAGAGTCGGAGGAAATAGCCTCTGATTTCGGAATGAACTCCGATGTTGTAAAAAAAGCGCTCACCACCGTGCAGACCCTTGACCCGCCCGGTGTGGGGGCACGGGATATACGGGAATGTCTCTTGATACAGTTGCGTAACCGGGGAGATTACCCTGTAGCAGAAAAAATTATCCTTGACTATATGAACGAGTTGAAGTTAAAGAAATATGATGAGGTAGCAAAAAAATGCGGTATAACCAGGACTGTGCTCGACCGGATGCTCGAGATAATCTCGGGCCTTGAACCCTATCCCGGACGACAGTTCTATACAGAGGGTATTCGGTATATTATTCCTGATGTAATAGTGGAAAAGGGAGAAGACGGGTTTCAAGTTATTGCAAACAGCTCCTCGATTCCCCGGTTGAGGGTAAACAACTATTTTGAACGGCTCATGAAATTGAAGAGGAACGACAGGAGGGTACGCGATTTCGTGAATGACAGGGTGCAGCGTGCTAAGTCGTTTATACATGCTGTTCAACAGCGTGAGAGCACACTCGTTAGAGTCACTGAAGCAATATTGAACAAGCAGATGGATTTTTTTGAAAGGGGGTCGATGTATCTGAAGCCTATGACTCTTAAAGATATCGCGCAGGTTGTCGACCTGCATGAATCGACCATCAGCAGGATTACCTCTTCAAAATACATACAAACCCCTCTCGGTGTGTATTCCCTTAAGTATTTCTTCTCGAGCTCGATTCCTGCGAAGGGAAGCGAGGATTTATCCTCAACGAGTATAAAGGAGATTATCAAGGGGATTGTCAACAATGAGGGGTCCAAGATGCAGCTCAGTGATCAGAAAATAACGGACCTTCTCGCAAAGAGAGGAATAAAGATAGCACGAAGGACTGTTGCAAAGTATAGAAAAGAACTGCAAATTTTACCATCTAACTTAAGGAGGTCGTGATGAACATTTCAATCACAGGCAGAAAAGTGAAAATCACACCCGAGATTCGTGCGTACATCGAAAAAAACATGAAAAAACTCGACCATTACATAGACCACATCTATGATTTCAAACTCGTTATTAAAAGAGAGAGGCACATGTTTTTTGCAGAGGTCAACATAACCCTAAAGAAGAAGATTATTCATATCTTTGCAAAAACATCTGAAATAAACAGTGTTCTGGACACACTCTTCGATAAAATTGAGGTGAAACTCAGCAGGTACTGGGATAAGATCACCGATAAGCGGGTTATCCCGCTCAAGGAAGCCGTGGCCGAGTCGCAGAATTCCACGACTTCACTCCAGGGTGAAACTGCTGTGTAACACGTCTGTGTAGCATTGCTGTGTAACACGGCTGTGTGGCAGGACTGACTGAATTTAACAAAGAGGCGGGAATGGGTAAGAAACAGACGGGAATTACCATTGAACGGCTCCTCGAACTTGCGCAGGAGGGAGATATTCTTCATCTGCTCAATATTACGGGAGATACAATGCTCCGGAACAGAATCCAAAACAGCGACATAAACAGGCCGGGCCTTTCACTCACCGGTGATTATGATTACTTTGACTATGAAAAGATTCAGGTGTTCGGGCGAGGCGAATATCATTACCTGCTGAAACTCATAAACAGCAATAACCTGACGAACATTGAAAAATTTTTCAGTTATCCCGTTTCCTGCTGCATCTTTTCACATGGCCATGAACCGCCCCCTCTGTTTGTCGACATGGCGAAAAAAGCAAATGTGCCGGTTCTCGTCTCTTCCCTCCCGACAAATGTAATGACTGCGCGTGTGATCAAAATACTTGAAGACGCGTTCGCTCCGAGAACGAGTGTTCATGGGGTGCTCGTTGAAGTATTCGGTGTTGGAATACTGATCGTGGGAAAAAGCGGTGTGGGAAAAAGCGAATGCGCGCTCGAGCTTATTGAGCGCGGCCACCGGCTTGTTGCGGATGATGTCGTCGACGTACGGTCGATATCAAATTCGCTCCTCATCGGAAGCGGTGCGAAGCTTATCAGGCATCATATGGAAATACGGGGACTCGGAATCATTAATGTAAAACAGCTCTTCGGTGTCGGGGCGATACGCGACACAAAACAGATACAGCTTGTGGTAAACCTCGAAGCCTGGGATGTCAATAAGGAATATGATCGGCTCGGACTCGAGGAGACAACGTACTCGATTTTAGGAGTTGAAGTGCCTCTACACACCATACCCGTGAAGCCCGGAAGAAATATCCCAATTCTCATTGAGACAGCCGCAATGAATTTCCGGTTGACGAAGCTCGGGTACAATACGGCAAAAGAATTCAACCGGGAGCTTGCGACCTATATCGAAGAGGAACGAAAAGCTGAGTAACAGGCGGTGACTCCTTTGTATACGGACATGTGTATACAGCAAGGGTGGGACAGTTGTATGGTGGAAAAAGAGATCGTCATAAAGAACAAGAGCGGGTTGCACGCGCGTCCGGCAGCGGTAATTGTGCAGAAGGCCAATGAGTTTCAGTGTGATATTTTTTTTGAAAAAGATGAAGACAGGGTGAATGCGAAGAGTATAATGGGAGTAATGATGCTCGCAGCCAGCCAGGGAACGAAGATCAAAATAATCGCCGAGGGTAACGATGAAGTTGATGCCGTCACCAGTATATCCGCGCTGCTGGAATCAGACATTGACAGTGAGGTACAGTCATGAAAAAAATAAATGTCATTATTTGTGTCCTGCTTCTCGTTTTTACCTGTCCGCTTTTGCTATCCGGCGCTGAAAATAGACAATTTGTCCGGAAAGACCCTATCCTCGCCGGTGCGCTCTCCTGGTACGTGCCGGGGCTTGGGCAGCTTTATGCTGGGGCATATCTTAAAGGTGCGGCGTTCTGGATAGTCGAGGAAGCTCTTCTTGCGAGCACCATTTTAACCATTGCGGAACTCGAGTTGAATGTAACGGGTGATATCAATCTCGGTGTCGATATAAAATCAAAGGACAATCCCGACAACAGGGAACGGAAAACGGCGATCATCCTCGGAGCTTCATTCGTTGTCATTCATTTTCTTAATATAATAGATGCGGTTAATACGACCCGAAAGTACAATCAGAATCAGGAAAAGGTCTATGCCGATGTAACGTACGGTGATGAAGACGGCTCCTACAATTTCGGTCTTCACCACAGATTTTGAATTAGGGGGACATAATACCTGAAGGACAGGTTCTGAATGAAACTGAAGATTACAGTTTTTTCGGTGGCTGTATTGTTTGCTTTGATGTTTTCGATTGCAGAAGGCATCGAAAATCCTGCTGCAGGTACGGAATATACCACCTATACATTTGAAACAGGCCTTCTGCCGGGTACGGGCGGTTGTATGGCGATTGGATCATCCGGTGAAATGGGCATATTTGGCAGGAATTTGTCGAATGAACAATACGACACGTCTGCACTGTTCACAATTTCCCATCAGGCTGCAGGCCTGTCGCTGCCCGGAGAAAAAGATCCTTTTCTTGCGGGTCTTCTATCCTGGTTCATGCTCGGTATCGGTCAAATCTATGTCGGAGATTACACGAAAGGCTCCCTGTTTATTGCTGCTGGCTTTGTGGATAAGGTTGCTCTTGTGCTGCTTATATCTCGCATCAATACCAAGTACGCGCCGAGTGCAGGCGAGATCGTCAATCTGAACTGGAAATCCTTCGACGGATCGACCAAATTTTTAATTGTGTCGTATCTCGTAAGCTCGTTTGGATTGAGGTTTTACAGTGTCGTCGATGCTGTTCATTCTGCGCATACGTATAACAGGCGGTTATATGGACAGTCAAAACGAGAGAGCCTGTCGCTCGAGCTTATTCCTGATGGATATTCTTTTTCATACAACTTTCAATTCGACGACTGATCAATGAAAAAAGTATTTTTTTTTACTCTTTTACTGTGTGTGCTCAGTTCGGCTGCTGTTTTCCCTGACTCACTCACCGTCAAATTCAATACCAGTGAGCTTATGGACGGGAAACTCCTAACCCCCGTCGCCCTGACCGGAACAATTTCATACGATACCCTTGACGCAATTCGCAACGGAATCACTGCAAAACTCTTTATTACCTTTCAATTGATGCGGGCTCCCGGTTTCATCGGAATGGGGAAGAAGGTGTTCAAACAGAGGCTGGAGACTTTTACAATTTCGTTCGATGTGTGGGATAACAGCTTTATACTGGAAGACAAACGAAGACAAGAGCTGTTCAATACAGGGAGCTCATCCGAAGTCATCGCACATGTTAATAAGATGATCAGCCCGCTTACCTTTGAAGCATCCTCAATAGGGGATACAGAACCACTTCTGCTCAGGGCGCGGATCAAGATACAATCCATAAAACTCTTCCCTCCATTTGGTATCTTTCTCGTATTCCTTGATCCCTGGAATTTTGAGAGCAGATGGATTCAATCGGATGTATTCACCTTGAACAAATTGTAGAATGGACGTGAAAAAAACACGAAAACGGGAAAATATCCTTTTAATTACTCTCATTGCTATTTTCTCTGTATATTTGGGCGCTCTGCTGTTTTTTAGTTTTGCGTTCGACCCGTTTGTGCTTTTTCAGGCAATTGCCCAAAAGGGCATCCTGCTTTTTTCGCTTATCGTACTCCTTGCGGTTATATCCTTTCTCGTAATATATAATATCTCTCAGATAGTTCGGGACAGGTTGCAGGCGCGTGAGGGCTCCAAGTTTCGTTTCCGCCTGACTGTTTTTTTCCTTATTGTAACGCTGATCCCCGTTATTCCACTGTCTCTGATTTCCAATAATCTCATTACAAAGAGTATAAATCTCTGGTTCGTCCGCGGTATCGAGGAATCTCTAGTCGACGGTCTTGAAATGTCAAAAGAGGTGTACAACCGGCTTTCAAACGAGACCCGAGCGGAATGGAAGAAGGTGTGCGGCGGGTGCACTGAAGAACAGATGCGTTCCGCCGACTTTAAAATAATAGACGGTATATTCCGGTATGATCCCAATACTCACGAGATAACCAGTGTATTGACGCATAATACGGAGCTTGCCCGGGAACTCCCGCGGAATGTCGAGACAGGTAACATAAATCCTGATGAGTGGCGGAGAATCACTGCGTCACAACATGAATATCTCATTACTTCAGTTGCTGCTGCAGGAGGTGAGCGGTACCTGATTTCCAGAAGGATACCATCCAAGATTTCCGGGTATGCAGATTCAATATCGGGCGGACTGCAGAACTACAGGACCCTTAAAATCGTAAGAAAACCGTTGATCGACGTTTTAACGCTTGTGCTCATTGTGATTGTCTTGCCCTTTTTTATGCTCTCCATTTATCTGAGCCTGGTTATCTCAAAAGAGGTGACGGTTCCGATTCGTGAGCTTGCGATAGCCACACAAAAGATCGCAGACGACAAGCTCGATTATCGGGTGGAGTATGAAGCGAAGGATGAGCTTAAACTATTGGTCGATTCATTCAATGAAATGACGGAGGAACTTCGCGTCAACAGGCAGCTTGTCAAACATACGGAAAGAATCTCCGCATGGCAGGATATCGCACGAAAGATTGCCCATGAAATCAAAAATCCGCTCACACCAATTAAACTGTCGGCTCAGCGCCTGCTGAAACGGTATTCGGAGGAAGAGACATTTTACGATGTACTTGTCAAGGGAATAAACACCATTATTTCCGAAGTGGATAATATTAACGAAATGCTCAATGAATTCTCGCAATTCACTCGTTTTCCTGAGACAAAGGTAGGCACGTATGATATAGTACCTATTATCGATGATGTGGTCACCCTGCTGAAAGACTCATATAGAAACATGGTTTTTACTTTCATATATCCTAAAAAAAATATATATCTTAGAATCGACGGAATGCAAATCAGGCGGGCCCTGTTGAATATCCTGCACAATAGCATTACTGCATTGAAGGAGCACGGTACTGTAACGGTGGAATGTTGTTCCGGTGCAGAAGATGCATCAAGTGGTATGCACCGTTATATAATTGCTGTTACAGACAACGGACCCGGAATCGATCCCGTTATCAGAGATACGATTTTCGATCCCTACGTGTCCAAAAACGGAACGGGATCGGGGCTCGGGCTTACAATTGTCGAGAAGATCGTATTCGACAACAGGGGTAGAATATGGTTTGACAGCGAACCCGGCAAAACAACCTTTTACATGGAGTTTGAAGAGGCATGAATACGGTCCTCGTTGTTGATGATGAGAAGAACATACGCGAAACACTGAAAGACGTGCTCGAGGATGAGGGCTACGTCGTTCTGCTTGCTGAGAATGGACGGGAAGCGCTCAATGTGATAGACGGGAATGCAGTGGATGCGGTGCTTCTCGACCTCTGGCTCCCGGAGATCGGTGGTATTGAAGTGCTTCAGACGATTAAAAGTGATTTTAGAGACCTGCAGGTAATTATTATTACCGGCCACGGGACGATAGATACTGCTGTGAAGGCCACAAAAATCGGCGCGTTTGATTTTATCGAAAAGCCTCTTTCCATAGACCGGGTTCTCAGCGTCGTTGACCACGCAGTAAAGATCACCGGGTTAAGAAAAGACAACAGGGATCTACGCCAGCAGAGTGAGAAAAATTATTTCATGGTGCCCGGCACGTCAACGGCATTCAGCGAGATAGAAAATCTTATTGAAAGCTGTGCTCGGAGCAACACACGTGTGTTTATATGGGGTGAAAACGGTACCGGGAAGGAAGTCATTGCCAGAAAGATTCATATAAAAAGTTCACGAAAAAATGGGCCCTTCGTTGCGGTAAACTGTGCGGCAATACCGCAAACCCTTATTGAATCGGAACTGTTCGGATACCGTAAAGGTGCGTTTACAGGGGCGCTCCAGGATAGAAAGGGTAAATTTGAAGTGGCTGATGCAGGAACTATTTTTCTCGATGAAATCGCGGATATGAGCCTCGAGGCGCAGGCGAAGGTGCTGCGGGTACTCGAGGAAATGCAGGTTGAACGGGTTGGCGGTGTTGAGCCTGTGAAGATAGATGTACGGGTAATAGCTGCGACAAATAAAAATATTACAGATGAAATCCGGAAGGGCCGGTTCAGGGAAGATCTCTACTACAGGCTCAATGTCGTGCCTATTCATGTTCCATCGCTCAGAGAAAGGCGTGAAGATATTCCGGCCCTCATTGAATACTACCTGCAGTTTTTTGCAGACGAAAACAACAAGAAGAAGAAAGGTATTACCGAGAAGGCGCGAAAATTTCTTATCGAAGACTACCCATGGCCGGGTAATATACGGGAGCTGAAAAATCTTGTGGAAAGACTCACCATTCTTACCATGGAAGATACGATTAAGCAGAGTGATGTCAGGAGGGCGGTAGGTTTCTCGCAGGCTCCGGTCTCAACCCAGGAGTTTGAGGAATTGGGGCACATTGAGATCACCGGTGGCCTTAAAGAGGCCAAGGAACTTTTCGAAAAAAGTTATGTAGACAAAGTGCTGCAGGAAAATGAATTCAATATTTCAAAAGCGGCGAGAATTCTGAAGGTGGAGCGTTCAAATCTGTACAAACTGATGAAAAGGCTCGGTATCGGAAAGAAGAGTTAACTAAGGTGAACGGCAGCGTGAACCATCGGTACTTTCAGCATCTTCGACATTATTCGGTCGCAAAACCACCGGATAATATTTAAAATTTCACTGTGGGAGAATCGCGGGTTCAGCTGATTTCAGGAGATAGAGTTGTTTCGTGTAAATGAGTTGTTCGGAGAGCTCTCTGAAGGGATAATTCATCCCGTGTACGTTTTCCTTGGCGAGGATGGAGGTACAAAGGAAGAGTTCGTCCGCTCAATTATCGACAGGCTTTTCAGCGATAAGAAGCAGGAGGAGCAGACTCTCAGCACTGCTGTGTTTTACGGAGACGATTCAGAAGTTGAATCTGTAGTTGAAAACGCGAACACTTACTCTTTTCTTTCCGACAAACGCGTGATCGTTGTGCACGATTTTGATAAAATGGGTAATTTGAGCGTTCTTGTAGAGTATATTAATGCGCCGAATTCTTCGACGGTCCTTGTGCTTCTTTCGAAAAAGAAATCCGTATTTAAAAAGCTCGAGGAATCGGCATCCCGGCACGGGAGGGTTTCGATTTTCTGGCCTATGTTTCGTGATGAAGGTGAAAGATGGTTTTACCGCAGGCTGAAGGAGCTGCATATAAAAGCTGAAAAGGATGCGGTGGATTATATTTTCGATGTGTCGGGAACCGGCAGAGACGAACTGAACGTCCAGCTACAGTTTTTAGTCAGCTATCTATCGGAAGGTGAGGTTCTGACGCTGGAGAAAGCGCAGGATGCTGTTGCTCGTTTGAATACGTTTACTGTGTTTGATCTCTGTAATGCGCTTTTTGTGAAACGTTCTGAAGAAATTCTATCTATTTACCGCCATCTGCTTGATTATGGAGAAGACCCGGGTAGAATAGTGTATTTTTGTGCGCGGGAAATTCTGAAACTGTATGATTGTTTCGTGATGAAAGAATCCGGCTTTGATTTCGCATCTGTCAAAAAGAAATTGAACCTGCGAAAGATGGAAGCGGACCGCATAGGGCCGATTATCACAAGAATGAACCGTCGTTATTTCGGGATACTCTTTTCAAAGTTGACAGGCCTGGATTTTACACTAAAGACGAATCCCAGAGAAACGGCGCGTGGAGCGCTTGAAATGTTTCTTGCAGGACTCGGAAAAAAAAGCGTATCGTCTGTTACGCCAGAGTAATGCAGACGGTGCACGCATCAGGTGTTGCTCACAAATGCAGTCGAGCGGATATAACTCGCACTTATATGTCGCGAAAAACATACTATTAGTGCCTGTGGTGCCGCTCACCGGTGATTTAGGCTATAGTACTGGGGAGGAGGATCATGCCTGACATTGTTACTATCGGGGAAGCGCTCATAGATTTTATTTCTGTTCAAAAGGGTGTTCTGATTGAAAACAGTTCGGGTTTTACCGCAGCCCCGGGTGGGGCACCTGCCAATGTGGCTGTCGCAGTTGCGAAGCTCGGCGGTAGTTCAGGGTTTATCGGCAAGGTCGGGGCCGATTCCTTCGGAAAAATGATTAGAAATGCCCTTACGGAGGCGGGTGTCGACCTTGACTCATTTAAAATGGATACAGCGGTGAATACGACACTTGCGTTTGTCGCAACCAGAGAAAACGATGAACCTGATTTTACTTTCTATCGGAACCACTGCGGAGCGGATATCGCATTGAGACCTGATGAGCTCGACGAGGGGTACATCAGTGAGGCGAAGATATTTCATTTTGGATCATTGAACTTTACGAGTGAGCCATTGAAGAGTGCGACCATGAGAGCGGTTGAAATAGCTACAGGAGCAAAAAGGATTATTTCATTCGATCCGAACCTGCGGCCCTCTCTCTGGGACAACCTTCAAACAGCGAAGGTCGAAATGGAAACCGGACTGGAATACGCGGATATTGTAAAACTTACGGAAGAGGAACTCGAATTTCTCGCCGGCACTGCGCATCTTGTGAAAGGAACCAATCTGCTACTGAAATACGGCCCTCGCCTGGTTATTGTGACACGGGGCGGCAGGTCCAGTTTTTTCAATAATGGGATGATTACCTGCGACGTGCCTGTATTTGAGGTGGATTTTGTCGAGGCGACCGGTGCGGGCGATGCATTTGTCGGAGGTGTGCTTGTCAGCATACTCGAACGGGTGAATAAGGGCCTGCCGTTGTTTGAATTGGGGGAAAACGAGGCGCGCGATATAATCACCTTTGCCAATGCATGCGGTGCACTGACAGTAACGAAAAAGGGGGTGATCCCGGCGCTACCAACCCTGAAAGACGTTCAATCATTCATCGATAAAAATTAGGCAAGTTAACTTCCAAACTTAAAAGATTCAAACCGATAAATGTCTGATGGTGCACTTACCAAATGGTTTTTACCTGTAGAATGTAATAGTAGATAATTTAACATAATAAGTCAGTTAAGAATAAAAATTCTGGTATTAAAAACCAGAATTCCAATGGAAAAAACCATATATAACTTTGTTGCAGGCTGCCGGGTGTATTATGTAACAGGCATCCTTGCTGTAAAGCATACGGCCGGGCATTCATACCAGTGAGAAATATGCCCGGCCAATGAACAGGCCTATTTCTTCAGCCATACCATCATAGCACGAAGTTTTTTACCTACCTTTTCTATCAGATGCTCCTCCCCCATCTTTTTCAGTTTGTTGTATACGGGGCGGTTCGCCTGGTTCTCCAGAATCCACTCACGTGCAAACTCACCTGTCTGCACTTCATGCAGTATCTTTTTCATTTCGTTTTTGACATGATCGTCGATTATACGAGGCCCCCTCGAATAATCTCCGTACTCAGCTGTATTGCTGACCGAATAACGCATGAGCGACATGCCGCCTTCATTGAGAAGATCGACAATGAGCTTCATCTCATGCATGCATTCAAAATAGGCGATTTCAGGCTGGTACCCTGCATCAACGAGGGTTTCGAATCCCGCCTGTATCAGAGCTGTTACGCCGCCGCACAGAACCGCCTGCTCGCCGAAAAGATCGGTTTCGGTCTCCTCTTTGAAGGTTGTTTCAAGCACACCCGCCCTGGTTGCGCCGATGCCCTTTGCATAGGCGAGGGCGTGTTGTTTTGCCTTTCCGGATGAATCCCGATATACAGCGATGAGGCTTGGCACTCCCTTGCCTTCCTCGTACATTCTCCTGACGAGATGCCCCGGTCCCTTTGGTGCTACCATTATAACGTCCACACCATCGGGCGGTACTATCTGTTCGAAGTGTATGTTGAAACCATGTGAAAAGACGAGTGTGTTCCCGGCCTTCAATCCCTGCCGTATCGATTCCCGGTAGATCCGCGCCTGCAGCTCATCCGGCAGCAATACATGTATAAAATCTGCTTTATTCGATGCTTCCTCTGCCGCGAGCGGACTGAAGCCGTGCTCTTTTGCGAGCTTCCAGTTGTCGGTTCCTTCGAGCTCCGAGATAACGATGTTCAATCCGCTCTCCCTGAGGTTCTGCGCTTGGGCGTGACCCTGGCTGCCATAGCCGATGATTGCAAGTGTCTTTCCCTGTAAAAGTGATAGGTCAGCGTCTTTGTCATAATACATTTCAGCCATTTTAACTTCCTCCGATAGAATTAGTCAGAATAGTACTAAGAAAAAAACGCTTCGTCAATTTCATATTCTACAGGCCGTACATAAATGTTTTGTATTCAAGGTTGTCGTATTATACTTTCATTGCATTGTATAAAGACGGATGATTTTAAACGATGCGTGTTTTTGCGTAAAGACCAACCGGAGAGCGGAAGATGTCCTGTCTGAGGCTGGAACAAATTCAAAAATTGTTCTCAGAAATGTACGGAAATAACAGAGAAGAAATCGATAGACAGATCAGCCGCTACAACAGTCTCATTGAACAGCATCGTAGTATTTTTCCATCCGATAGGCTGGGGCTTTTCAGTACTCCGGGGCGAACTGAACTGGGTGGAAACCATACCGACCATAACGGAGGAATCGTTCTTGCCGGCGCCGTGCAGCTTGATACGATTGCTGCGGTTTCCCGGACGGATAATAACCGTATTACTGTTAATTCGGACAGTTTTACGAAGCCCTTTATAGTAAACCTCGACGACACTGGTTTGCGCGCGAAGGAGCGTGGCACGACATCCGCTCTGATACGCGGCACAGCTCATCGATTGAAAACACTCGGGTATGCTGCAGGAGGCTTCAACGCCTGCATACACAGCACGGTCGGTATCGGTTCGGGGTTGAGCTCGTCGGCTTCCATAGAAATGCTCTTCAACACGATCCAGAATCACCTGTTCAACAACGGTGAAATCCCCGTGCTGGAGATGGCAAAGATCGCCCAGTACGCGGAAAATGAGTACTTCGGGAAACCGTGCGGGCTCATGGACCAGATAGCATGTGGAACAGGCGGCGTTGTCACTATTGATTTTAAAGACTTCTCGAATCCGGCAGTAGCAAAAATCCCCTTCGATTTTTCAAAGTTCGGTTACAGCATCCTGGTAGTTGATACGGGCAGCAACCATGCCGACCTCACTGACGATTATGCGCAGGTTACCCGTGATATGTGTGAAGTTGCGCGCATTTTCGGCAAACGTGTTTTAAGAGAGCTCGATTTTGCCGAGCTTATGCAAAGCGTCGGTGATCTGCGGAAAAAAGTTTCAGACCGCGCACTGCTCAGGTCGTATCATTTTTTCTCTGAGAACGAGCGGGTGAAACAGCAGGTTGAAGCTCTCGAAAAAAATGACATGGGGCAGTTTCTGGAACTTGTAAGGGACTCCGGCAGTTCATCAGCCCGATGGCTTCAAAATACATTCAGCACGCGAATGCCCGACACACAGGGGCTGACACTTGCCCTTGCTGTATCCGAGCATTTCTTCAGAGGAGGGGTAAAGGGGGCCTGCAGGGTTCATGGGGGAGGTTTTGCCGGAACGATTCAGGTTTTTATTCCTGAGAAAACGATAGAGTCATATACCCGTATGGTTGAAGGGGTTATCGGGAAGGGCTCAGTTGCCAGACTTGAAATACGACCTCATGGTTCCATTCATGTACAATCTCTCAGATAACCGGTTACGCACAGAAAGGGAAACCACCGCACGAAATTTAGTATTGAAAATATACGGTGTGATAAAGTTTCTTGACTGGTGTTCAGAACTACTAGTAGGTTCTTATTGCTGCTTGTAGATGTGCGGTGAAGGAGATGGGTTTTTTCGACGACGTGCGTGCATTGAAGCCGCGCATTTACAGTCTTGACCCGGCAGGTTCCATTCAGCCTGCCGAAGGATGGCTGAACAGTGTACTGCAGGGGGCATGGGATATGAGTGATATTATAAACGACATTATCAACACAGAAAAAAAGGGTGAAGAGATTATCCAGAAGGCAAATGCTGAGTCGTTAAAAATAAAGCTCGATACGGAAAAAACCGTCAATCAGGAAATCGCACGGGCGCGGGAGAAGGCTCAGAAAATACTTCAGGAGGCTGCGGAGAACGCGGAGAAAGAAGCAAAAAAAATTCGGGAACAGGGGCTTGAGAAAGCACAGAATGAGGTCGAACGATTTTTTACCGAGAATAAGTCAAAAATTGATAAAACTGCAGATGAGGTCGTGGCGATAGTTTTGCACACTGACTACACAGAGGCACGAGACAGATGAAATCACCCATCCGCACCTATGGCTTTATCAATGCAAAACTTCGTGCGCGAATAAGCAAGCTTCTCGACGACGAGAAACTGCAGCAAATGGTACAGGCGAGATCTCTCACCGAAACGCTTGGGCTGCTTCGCGGAACATCGTATGAAACGATCGACGAAGTGTACAGAAAAACCGGTGACCTGAAACTGGGAGAGCTCGAGTTTTTCAAAATAGAAGTCAGCATATACGAAGAGATTACCAGATACGCGGAAGGTGTTCTTCTGCGGGTGGTACGGGCGCTTCTTCTTCGATATGAGATAGATATACTGAAAAATGCAATACGTCTTTTTTTTGATAAGAATTTACGGCACAGATCGATCGAGGCCGCCCGGTACTATGTGTACCGTAAAAAAATTCTGCATGACATTTCAATAGATGAGATAATCGGGGCAAACAGGGTGGAGGGAATCGCTGAGGCCCTGAAAAAGAGTCCCTACAGGGCTATTGTAGAAGAAAACTGGGAGAATGTGGAAAAAACCGGGTCGCTGTTCGCACTGGAAATTGCCTTCGACCGTTTCTACTACCAAAACCTACTGAATGAGACGGCGCGCCTCTCTCAGACGGACAGGCGCGTTGTCGAGAGGCTTATCGGTGTCGAGATTGATCTGCAGAACATCTACTGGATAACACGGTATATTGGTTACTACAATGTCTCATCAGACAGGCTGCATACACTTATTGTACCGGGCGGTCACAACCTGAGTGCCGGCACCGTTGAAGACGCCCTCCATGCCGAGAATGTGACACATTTCCTCCAGGGCATACTGAAGAGCAATTACCCTGATATTTCGATGCTGCTGTCCTCCGATACCCGTGACAGTACCTCTCGCCTTCTTCTCATAGAACGTCTGCTTGAACAGATAATGATACATGAAGTGAAAAAAACCCTTGCAGGCTTTCCCTTCACTATCGGTATCATCCTCTCATACTATATACTGAAACGAAACGAGATCAGAAAAATGCAGACAATCCTGAATGCAAAGCAGTATGAGCTTTCACCGGATCGTATAAAGGGTGCTCTGTCATGATGTTTACCGAACCCATGGTCAGTCTGATAGCGGCCGTCCGTGACAGGGATATGGACAGGGCGACTCAGGAACTATTGAGACAGGGTGTTCTCCAGTTTATCAAGATGGAGGAGATCAAGAAGGACTGGGCGGAAAAACTGGAGAATGTCGATCCAGCGGTGTCACAGGCACGTATAGCTGAAATGAGAAAACGTATTGAAGGATTTTTACGCCCCCTTGCAATACCTATCCGTATGCCGAATGAACTGGATCTGAAGAAGCGAAAACCGGTGGAACTCGACGAAACGGAAAAAGAGATCAATGCCGTTGCGGATGAGATTCAGGCAGTTCGTGACAAACAACAAAAGATTCAGCAGGAAATCATGAAGCTCGAAAACATAAAAGAGCAGGTAGGATCGTACGGTATCAATGTCTCGGATCTGGTATTCTCCGGAACCTACTCGTTTATCGCCATCCGCATAGGAAAAATCAAGACGGAACGGACGGAAGATTTCATGAGAGGCATGGGAAAACGGCCATCCGTTGTCATTCCTTTGAAAGAGGAGAAGGGGAATACGAACCTGCTTCTCATTTACATGAAGCAGGATGATGAAGGGGTACGGCAGATTCTGAAGGAGGCGGATTGGAGTGATGTGGAAGCTCCAGAGGGTCTTGAAGATTTCAAGGGTGAGATCGGGGGGGATGTAGATAAAAAGATAGAGACCCTGCGGTCTGAGCAGCGGCGTCTTTCCGGCAGGGCGGATGTTCTTGTTCGAAACAGGGCATCTTCTCTCAATGACCTCTGGGTCCGGCTTCGGGTAAACGAGCTGTACTATAAAATACAGGCTAATTTCGAAAAAACGGCCAAGACGATATTGTTTTCAGGATGGCTGCCCGCAAAAAAAGAGGAGGATGTACAGGAAGGCATAGTGAGGGCAACAAAGGGAAGATGCTATCTGGAGTGGCACAGCCCTCGTGATCTGGAAAAAGAGCCTGAAGTTACGGCCAGGGCGCCGGTAAAGCTTAGAAACCCGCGTTTTCTTGCTCCGTTTCAGATGTTAGTCACCACATACGGCATCCCCGAATACGGTACCATCGACCCGACTCCGGCGGTCTTTATCACCTATCTTGTCATGTTCGGGCTCATGTTTCCTGATGTAGGACACGGTTTCGTGATCGCACTGTTTGGAGTTATCGGGAACATCTTCTTTCGGGGTAAGAATGAGAATTTCAGAAAACTTTTGAGCCTGATGATATACTGCGGAGCAACAGCGGTTTTAACTGGAGTGCTCGTCGGGTCTTATTTCGGATTCCCATGGTTCAAGCCGGTCTGGTTCGACTTCCACGGTATACTCTCGGGCCATCCTGAAAAACAATCCCTTATCAACAGTATTTTCGACGTTCTTGCCATATCCATCTATTTCGGCATTGCGGTTATTGAAATAGGGTTTTTGTTCAACTGGATCAACCTTGTAATCAAGAGGAAATGGATCGACCTGCTGTTAGACAAGGCAGGACTGCTCGGTGTATGGATTTACAACGGGGGTATTTATGTGTCCCTGTACATGGTACATCACAATTACCGTAAACTGCCACCGTTTACACAAATCATTCTGCTTCTCGCTGTTCCCGCGGTGCTGCTGATACTGAAAGGACCGCTGCAGAAAACGCTGGAGCGGAAGGAAAGGCTGTTTGAAAATATTACGATCTTTACACCAGTCAGCTTTCTGATGGGATGGGGTGTAGAGCTCATTGAAATATTCAGTGGATACCTTTCGAACACCCTTTCATTTTTCCGGGTTGCAGGATTCGGCATTGCGCATGCAAGTCTGATGATGGCCTTTTTCCAGTTAGCCAAGATGGCCGGCGGCGGCAGGGCGAACACCCCTGTCGGTATCGCTATTCTGCTTTTCGGGAACGTGCTGGTCATTGTACTTGAAGGGCTGTCGGTCGGTGTTCAGTCTCTGCGTCTCAATTACTACGAGTTTTTTACAAAATTTTTCAGGGGGTCCGGAGTCCTGTATAAACCAGTATCTCTGAGCAGAAACGATTAAGCTGCCGTTGTCAAGCGGTATTTTTCTGACGCGAGGTGTCCGAATAAAAGGAAAAATGAAATGTATGTAAGACGTACACATAAACAATACTAAAACAGAAAATGTGGAGGAAGGTGATGAATAACGCGCAGCGTGGTTTAAAAGGAAGAATCCTGCTGAGTCTTGTCGTTGTGTTTATTGTTCTTATTATTATCGGGGTATTTGCGGGAGCCAAAATATTCGCACAGGAAAATCAAGGGGCTTCCACCACCCAGGTGCAGACGTCGGCACCTGAGAAGTCGAGCGGCGCTGCAAGTTTTGCATTCGTCGGTGCTGCGATTGCGTTCGGCCTTGGCGCACTCGGCGCCGGTATCGGTATCGGAAACGTCGGTGCGGCGGCGATGGGGGCAATTGCAGAAAAGCCTGAAATGGCGGGCCAGGCACTTATTTTTGTCGCCCTTGCCGAAGGACTTGTTATATTCGGTTTTATTACTGCATTGATGATACTCGGAAAGGTGTAAGAACGGTTGTATGCTTCATCGGTTTTATTTAATATGAATCATTTGGATGAACATGCAAGAATGCGCTGCGCTTGTTACATGGAGGATTGCTGGTTCAGGGGCGAAGTGTGATATACGTAAAGTAGACAGAGGATTGAACGTATGCAGTACTTTGTGATGGGTGATGAAGACACAGTGCTTGGTTTCGGTATGGTCGGTGTTGACGGGAAGTCTGTGAATAATGCCGAGGAAGCCCGGACCGTTTTCAATGAAGTTCTTCAAAATAAGGAAGTCGGAATAATCGTCATCACGGAGAGGACGGCTGAGTTGATACGGGAGCTGATTCAGGAGTTTATCTTTACGAAGAATTTTCCGCTTATCGTGGAAATTCCCGATAGAAGCGGTCATGCTCCAGGCTGGGTCGGTATACGGGAGATGGTCAATGCAGCTATCGGTATAAAACTGTAGATTATTCGGGATGCGATACAGAGGAGAATGCGTGTTGTACACCGCGCGCAGTGAGTGCAAAATGTGGGAGAACAGGAATTATGGAGAAGTTTGAACAGGGGAAATCGGAGCTGATATCGGGTATAGAGAAGGATGCCAAAAAACGGGCCGAGGAGATAATAAACGAAGCCCGTAAAAGAGCTGAGGAAAAGCTTCGTTTCGCAAAGCAGAAGGTGAAGTCTATTCTCGACGAAGCTGAAGCGCGGACAAAAGAGCAGTCTGAATTTGTCAGGAAGAGGGTTTTAGGCGGCATGAGTCTCGAAGCGAAAAGAAGGTCCATGAAACTGCGGGACAACGCTCTGCAGGCGGTTATTGCCAGGGCACGCAAGAAGCTTGGTGGCCTTGTTCAAAAATCAGGCTATAAAAACGTCCTCAGAGATTGGATTGTTGAAGCAGCGGTGGGACTCGGTGCGGACAGCGCTGTTATACAAACATCGGAAGCGGAGAAAAAATTGATCGATTCAAAACTGATACATGCTGCTGAAAACGAGGTGAAGAAGATCACCGGAAGGCCTGTTTCGCTTTCTCTTAAAGATGGTCCGCCGCTTGCGGGGCAGGGGGTGCAGCTGTCTTCTTCAGACGGGAAAACCGCCTTTAATAATCAGGTCTCAACACGCCTGCTACGAAAACAGAGGGATGTGCAGGTCAAGGTGTACAAGGTGCTTTTTAGTGATAATGATTCATCCGGGAATAAGACGAGCGAGGAATTGTAATGACTGAGAGAATTATAGGACAGGTAGGCAGGGTAAACGGTCCGGTCATTGAGGCCTGGGATGTGAAAGACGCGAAGATGTTCGAGCTCGTCTGGGCCGGGGAAGAGAATTTAATCGGCGAAATTATCAAGCTCGAGGGCGAGAAGGCGGTAATACAGGTGTATGAAGATACAACCGGTATTGCGCCGTATAACCCAATATACGGGTCCGGCATGCCGCTTTCGATCGAGCTCGGCCCCGGTTTGATAGGTACAATCTACGACGGTATTCAGAGACCCCTCGAAGAGATCAGGAAACTGTCTGACATGTATATCCAGAAGGGCGTTCAGGTTCCGGCCCTGAACCGGGAGAAGATGTGGCATTTTTCTCCTCTGCTCGAACCGGGATCCTCAGTAAGCGGCGGTATGGTTATCGGAACGGTTCAGGAAACTGAACGTGTAGAACACAAGGTGCTGATCCCTCCCGATATCGAGGGCACGGTTAAATCGGTTGTCCCCGAGGGCGATTATACCGTGGAAGAGTCGATTGCCATTGTAACAAATGGAAAAGAGGAAAAAATACTCACAATGATGCATAAATGGCCGATCCGAAACTCCCGGCCCGCAAGGGAGAGAATCCCTCTTTCGATACCGCTTATAACCGGCCAACGGGTGATAGATACCCTTTTTCCGGTTGCCAAAGGTGGAACGGTCACGATCCCGGGCGGGTTCGGAACGGGTAAAACAATGACGCAGCAGGCTCTCGCGAAATGGTCCGACGCCGATATCATCGTTTACATAGGGTGCGGTGAACGCGGGAATGAGATGACCGATGTGCTGACGGAATTTCCGAAGCTGGTCGATCCGAAGACCGGAAAGACCCTGATGGACCGGACTATCCTCATTGCAAATACATCAAACATGCCGGTATCCGCCCGGGAGGCGAGCATCTATACCGGTGTTACGATGGCTGAATACTACAGAGACCAGGGCTATCATGTCGCAATCATGGCGGATTCAACCTCCCGGTGGGCCGAGGCCCTGCGTGAGCTTTCCGGAAGAATGGAGGAGATGCCCGCCGAAGAGGGCTTTCCGGCCTACCTCCCCACGCGGATTGCCGAGTTTTATGAACGGGCGGGCTACATGAGCACCAATTCCGGAAGTTCCGGCAGTGTGACCATTATCGGTGCTGTTTCTCCACCCGGCGGTGACTTTTCCGAACCGGTTACTCAGCATACCAAACGGTTTGTCCGCTGTTTCTGGGCTCTCGACAGAGGGCTTGCCAATGCGCGCCACTACCCGGCGATATCCTGGCTCGAAAGCTACAGCGAGTACCTTGCAGAGGTCGGCTCGTGGTGGGAGCAGAACGTCAGCTCCGACTGGCGTAAAGACCGGACGGAGATCATGGACCTGCTTCAGAGGGAGGTTCGCCTCCAGCAGGTGGTGAAGCTGGTCGGCCCCGACGCGCTTCCTGATTCACAGCGTTTTATTCTGGAAGTCTGTACGTTGTTCAAGAATGCGTTTCTCCAGCAGAATGCCTTTGATACAATAGATATGTATTCAACGGTCGAGAAACAATACAAGATGCTTCATATCATACTGACCTACTGGCGGAGGGGATCTCAGGCAATAAAAGCGGGGGCAACCCTCGTCAAGGTGAGAAGGATAAAGGTCTATCAGGATATCATGAAGATGAAGTTCAGTGTACCCAATGACAGGGTATCTCAGCTTGACAAGCTCGAAGCCAGGCTCGAACGTTCATTTGATCAGATGGAGTCCATTTATGCCGAGCAAAAATAAAATCGAAAATAAAATCGATGAAGAGTACAGAGGGCTTTTAAGGGGCAGGGAGTACATAGGACTCAAGAAAATAGACGGCCCGCTTATTTTTGTCGGTAATACACACCCCGTAGGATACCGGGAGCTCGTTGAATGTGTTGATGAATCGGGACATGTCCGGCTCGGTATGGTGCTTGAAACATCACGGGATGCGGTTGTCGCTCAGATATTCGAGAGTACGTCGGGTCTTACCATTCCATATACGAGGGTTCGATTCAGGGGGGAACCGTTGAAGATCGGCGTTTCGCGTGAAATGCTCGGCCGGGTATTCAACGGGCTCGGTCAGCCCATAGACGGCGGTCCGCCAGAGAAAGGGGAGGCTGAGTTCGATGTAAACGGAACGGCTATCAATCCGACCGCGAGGGAGTATCCGAAAGACTTTATCCAGACAGGGGTATCCATCATCGACGGTATGAACACCCTGATACGGGGGCAGAAGCTGCCGATTTTTTCGGGAAACGGCCTTCCGCATAATGAGCTCGCCTCACAAATCGCAAGACAGGCGAAGATAAAAGGGGGAACTTCGGAGTTCGCGGTTGTCTTTGCCGCAATGGGAGTAAAACACGACGTGGCACAGTACTTCATTCGCTCCTTCGAGGAAAGCGGTGTGCTGGAGAACGTCGCGCTTTTTCTATCGCTTGCGGATGATCCCTCAATCGAGCGTCTCGTGACGCCTCGTTCAGCCCTGACCCTGGCGGAGTATTTAGCGTTCCATGAGGATATGCATGTTCTCGTTATCCTCACCGATATGACCAATTACTGTGAATCGCTGAGAGAAATCTCCACGATACGTGGAGAAATCCCCTCTCGTAAGGGGTATCCCGGCTATCTCTATTCGGACCTGGCAGAGGTGTACGAACGCTCCGGGATGATAAAGGGGTGCAAGGGATCGATCACCTCCCTGCCGATACTTACAATGCCGAATGACGACATATCACATCCAATTCCGGATCTAACCGGCTATATTACGGAAGGGCAGATCGTGTTCGAGCGGGAGATGTACGCACGCGGCATCTACCCTCCTATTGCGGGTCTGCCTTCACTGTCACGGCTGATGAAGGACGGAATAGGTGAGGGAATGACGAGGGAAGATCACGCACACCTTGCGAGCCAGGCTTTTGCCGCATACAGCTATGTAAAGGATGTGCGTAATCTCGCTTCGGTTATTGGAGAGGAGGAGCTTACTCCTCTCGATCATACCTACCTGGAATTCGGCACTGCATTCGAGAAGAGATTTGTAACCCAGGACCAAACCGAGGACAGGAGCATCGAACAGACCCTTGATCTCGGGTGGGATGTGTTGAAGATTCTACCGGCGGATGAACTGCACCGTATTACCGAAGAAGAGATCGAGAAGTATTATAATAAATAGGCAAGTTAACTTTCAAACGTAAAATATTAATCCGCCACTTGCCTAATGGTTTTTACCTATTGAATGTAATCGAAGGTAATTGTAACATATGAGTCAGTCGAGAAAAAAAATTGTGGTTTAAAAAGCCATAATTTTATATAGACAAAACCATGATACAGGATGAGCTATGCCGCAGTTCGGAATTGCACCGACAAAGACCAATTTACTAAAAATGAAAAACGAGCTCAAATTTGCGCAGCTCGGGTATGATCTGCTGGATCAGAAGAGAAATATTCTAATCGTGGAGCTCTTGAATCTTGTGGACCAGACCGTGGATCATCAAACCCGCATTGAGGATGCGCTTAAAGACGCTTTTATACAGCTTGAGGAGGCGGTTCTGAAGATGGGAAAGCTCAGGGTTCTGAGGCTTGCCGGTGCGGTCAACATCGAGGCGCGGATAGACATACGCACCAGGCGGGTAATGGGTGTGGTCCTGCCGATCGTAAATACAGATTTCAAAGAGCATGCTCCGTACTTCAGCCCGCTGGACACCAGCTTCTGGATAGACAGCTCACTGAAGGCCTTCAAGGATGCGCTCCAGCTCATGGGCAAGCTTGCTGAGCTGAAGATATCCGTGCTCAGGCTGGCTGATGAAGTGAAAAAGACCATCAGGAAGGTGAATGCGCTTGAGAAGATAGCGATACCCGATTTATTAGAGACGGTAACATTTATAGAGAGCAGGCTGGAGGAAAACGAACGGGAGATGTTCGTGCTTATGAAGATGGTCAAACAGAGACTTGAAAAGAAGATCGAGCAAGACTGAATTCCTGCAGAAACTGCGGGATAGTAAATGAGCCGGTATCCGGACGTTCTGCATCCGGTTGCAAGGCTGTTCTGTAATGAATCGCCATGTCATGAACGTCAATGTCATGAACGCCGTGGAGAAAAAAAGTGAAAAACCCGATTAAAAAGATTATGGTATATATAGACGGGACTGAACAATCGATCACAGCCGCCCAGTATGCCGTGTGTCTTGCAAGGTACCTTGATGCCGGGCTCTCTGCGCTGTATGTGGTGAACACAAAGGCTCTTGAGGATCTTGTGAGGGCACGTATCTTTTTACGTGAGGAAGAAGAAGAATACGAAAAGGATTTGAAAGAAGACGCCAGGCGGTACCTGAATCACGTAAAGGAACTCGGTCAAAAAAAAGGTCTTACAGTCGAAGTGAAGAGCTCGATGGGAAACGTTCGTCAGGAGATCGTAAAGATCATTAAAGAGGATGAAATCGATCTGCTCGTTGTCGGTGAGATTTCAAAAATACGAAGCAGGCGTGACGAGTTTTACGATGAAACGGATCGGGCAATGCGGTCTTCGCCGTGTTCGGTTCTAATTGTAAAAGATGAAGACAGGGTGTGGGAACTGTATGAGTCGCTCGAGTAGCGACGGAGGTGTACGATTTGCTGTATGCCGGTAATTTCTATTCAGCGTAAGTGAGGTGGAGTATGGCATTAGTTGATCTGATATCCGAAGAGGTGGTAAAGGTTCCGCTTTCATCGACCGATAAACCGGGAGTTTTACGGGAGCTTCTCCAGATACTGAAAGATGCAGGTATGGTCGATGATTACGACAGGGTGCTGGAGGCGATATACAAGAGGGAAGAATTAGGGAGCACTGGACTGGAAGAGGGTATTGCCGTTCCTCATGCAAAAACAGATGCGGTGAAATCGCTTACCATTGCAATCGGGATATCCCCTCAGGGAATAGATTTTCATTCACTCGACGGAAAACCGTCGCAGCTCTTCTTTTTGATGCTCGCTCTCCCCAACCAGTCCGGTCCGCATATTGAAGCGCTTGCTGAAATAGCAAAGCTGTCAAAATCGAGGGCGTTCTGCAACGCGCTGATAAATGCGAAGTCGGCAAAGGAAGTCGTTGCGCTGTTCAGGGAGGATTAGAGCGGGATTCGGTAGACCGGCAATTAGCGGCATTGTATCGTTAACACCAAAACGTTCTCATTTATCATCCGTTCGGCCGAATCACCACCTTCATCGCTTCACGACTGTTGATAAGATCGATACCTTTGAAAAAATCATCGATGGCGAGTACATGGGTGATTAATTTATCTGTACTGATACCGCCTTTTGCGAGGAGATGCATGGCCTCATAGTGGTTTTCAGCCGTTGAGTCAGAAGCGCCGAAAACAGAGATCTGCCCGTAATGGATGTGGTTTGCATCAATCTCGACCAGAGGATTGTCCTTTGGAACGCTTGCGAAAAGGCTGACCCGTCCCGATTTTGCAACAAGCCGGAATGCAAGCTGCACCGCTTCTCTGGTCGGCGCCGCGTTAATAACGACATCGGCGCCGAATCCGTCTGTCAGGTCCAGAACATATTTCACAGGGTCGGTTTCCTCACTGCAGACAACGTGATCAATATTGAACTCCCTGGCCATTTCGTAGCGTTTTTTCGATCTCTGGATCAAAACGGTTTTCAGAGCGCCCCGTGCCTTTGCCGATTCTGCCTGCAGCAGCCCAAGCGGTCCACCGCCGATTACCACAACAGTATCCGGGAACCCCACACCGGCGATGTTCTGGCTGTTGATGACGCAGCCCAACGGCTCGCTTATCGATCCAGCAATGTCCGAAAGACTGTCAGGGACCTTCATGAGGTTGCCGTGCTCGATCCCCCGTGCAGGCACTTCGAGATACTCGGCAAACGCGCCGTTTATAAAAGTGCCGACAGGTGATTTGTCCATGCACAGGTTCGGCAGGCCCCTTCTGCACATCAGGCAATGACCGCACGGTAGTGTTGTGGCCATGGTGACCCGGTCTTCCGGTGAGAATCCTTTTACCGATCTGCCGACTTCTTCAATGCTCCCGATAAACTCATGCCCGAGAATGACCGGAGGTTTTATGCTTGCAATACCGATGTTGTAGGCCTTCACGTCGGTGCCGCATATTGCGCACGTGTGCACCCGCACAACGATGCTGTCGTTGTGAACTGACGGTGGATCGACCTGTTTGACAGCCAGTTTTTTAACGCCTTCATAGACAACGGCTTTCATGCGAAACTCCTCCATATGATGCCTATTCAATTTGTGGTGCATCCCCGTTTAATGTATACATTCCTACACTCCAATTCAAGGAATGTTGCTTTTTTAGCCGTAGTTCTGCTATACTTAAGACAGTATAAAAAGGTGTGAAGGGATATGGATTTGATTAACAGTATATTTGAGCTCGCTTTAAAGATTCCCATCAGTATACTCGCAGGAGCAGGGGCAATTTTCGTCTGCGCCCTCGCAGGGTTTTTTATCCTTCTTCATCTGAGCAAACGGATGAATCCCTTCAAGAGGGCTCTGCGTTTTTATGAAAGGGGGTATCTCAATAAAGCACTAATGCTTTCGGCACTCGAGCTTGATAAAAATCCTGATAACAGAAAGGCTCTCGAGCTGAAAGCGGATATCGAAGTAAAGCGAAATCTCGATGAGGCGGCCCTGAATGATTACTACCGTCTGGTTGGATTCAAACGGACCGGTGATGGTGTTAATGTCATGGAGATAAAGAAAAAAATGCTTCTCCCGCTGCACAGGAATGAGCACCTTCTTGAGCTTTACACCGTGTGTTCTGAAATACTGAAAAGTGAGAAAAACGATCCGGACGCCCTTTATTACATGGCGGTTTTATATGCAGGACAGATGTACTACAGGGAGGCAGCTCGCCTGCTGGAGAGGCTGCTCGTGCATAGTCCGGGTATGGCGGCCGCGAGGTTTCTCTATTCTGCGATTCTCTGTCAGGAAAAAGATTTTTCAAAGGCGCTTTCTGAAATAAAACAGGCACGATCTCTGGATGACAGGGAACTGTACCGTATCATATATGCAGGTGCATTGTATTTTTCTGGAAAGTTTGGAGACGCGGCCTCTGTTTTGCGGTCAGTTTCACACACCACCGGTGCAGTGAACAGTCAAAAAAAGTCTTATTTTATCAGACGGCTTAATGCATTTTGTCTGTATCGTACCGGTGAGTATGAAAAAGCGGCATCGTCGTTCAAATCTCTCTACAATGAGGCCAGGAGATGGAGGGCACAGGCAGGAAGCAGCGGTAAAAAAGAGGCAGCAGGACCTTCCGGTATCTCTGTTTATGATGAAACAGGCAGAGTAAAAATGCGTGAGCAGGCTTTGCCGAGGGAAGCAGGTGCCGCTGAATCAACGGTACTCGGAGATTACTATCGACTGAAAGAAGTAGCGCTGGAGGAACGGAAACTTGGTATGTTGAAAACGCCGCCTTCGTTGAACAGGCTTCTTGATATCGAGGGACTCAGTTATGAAACACAGGCCGCACTCGATTATGGGTTTGCAGTAATGAAATCCGGAAATTTTTCAGAGGCAATCGATTTTTTTAAAAAAATCCGCAGAGGGCATCCTGAGGTAATCGGTCTCAATCGGCTCGTTGCGCTTGTTGAGAAAGAGGGAAGAAAAGTGGGGGTAGCCGGCACCCCTGCAGGAGGGAATATGGAAAATAGTGCCTCTGCAGAGGGTATTGGGCATCAGTTACAAGTGCGTGCATCCAGAAAAAAGACTTCCTTTTCATTACCACAGTATGTAAATGAATGGGAAAAAAATGCGATCAAACCCTACCAGTTGCTAATTATCAGCGATCTCGTATCGCGAAAACAGCTCAGCCCTGTCATGCTCTTCGGCGGTAAAAAAAAGTAAGGAGCGGGGAGCGCTCATGGCTTCCAATCTATCTCCGTAAATGGTACAGTTGTTTAAAGGGTAAAATAACGTTAGGAACGGAGAGCGTTTGTAAAGCGCTCTCATCAGCAGGCGATGATTCTAACCACCCACCAGCCCCTCTTCCTCCCGTGGCCGGGATTTTTCTTCAAGGCCGCGTATGCCGACTGTATGGTTATGCTTGACAATGTACAGTTTCCCCTCGGCAGGGGATGGATGAACCGAAACCGATTGAAGTGCGATAAGGGTGAGCTGTGGCTGACAGTACCGGTGTCCCGGAAGGGAAGGGGCCTTCAGATGATAAGGGAGGTCGAGATTGATTCAGGCGCCCGGTGGCGTGAAAAGCACCTCCGAGCTGTCCGGCAGAACTACGTCAATGCGCCGTTCATGAAGCAGCATTACCCGGTGATTGAGGCCATTTACAGAAAGCAGAGGCATACTCTCGTTTCCCTGAACCTCGATTTGATTCGTTTTTTCATGAATGCCCTCTCTTTGAAAGCCGATCTGGTTGTACAATCCGAGCTCGGGGTAACCGGGGCCGGAACGGACTTGATTGTTGATGTCTGTAAAGAATGCCGTGCTTCAAAGTACGTGATATTTACAGCAGCCGAAAGCCACCTCGATATAAAAAAATTTGAACAAGCAGGTATTCAGGTTACTTTTTTACGCTTTGTCCCACCTGTATATCCCCAGCTCTGGGGAAATTTCATATACAACCTCTCGACCCTCGATATGCTTTTAAACTGCGGCCCTGTAAGCGAGTCTTTTATTTTGAATGCCGGCGGGCGGATATCGCGCTGAAGTTTGGCTTGACGATAATTGGAGTATGCCGTATATTTTTTTCCTGATTGGGGGATTGTGTAATGGTAGCACGGCAGATTCTGGATCTGCTTGTGAGGGTTCGAATCCTTCTCCCCCAGAATGGCGCTATCGTCTAGGGGTTAGGACAGGAGATTCTCATTCTTCAAACCGGGGTTCGATTCCCCGTAGCGCTAATGAGGGGGTAATAAACCCGAAAGGTGGTCGAAGCTCAACGGTCACCTTTTTATCTGGTTTGATTACGACCTCCGTTACCAGAGACTGTACGAGGAGCTCTCTTTCCCCAGTATCTGATTCCTCAAAGGATCGAACAAAATCTTTCAGATAATCTCCTACCCCTTCGGCATTAACTGTCTCTTTTTGAATGGCACTGACCTTATCCTCGATCTCCCAGAGCCGCCCCTGAAGTTCCTGTTCTTTCTCGCCATACCCGTCGATCTGGGCATTGATGTAGCTCACCGACTGGGGAGTAAGCTCATTATTCAGCAGCCATCTCGATAATTTTGCTTTCTCCTTCTCAAACAGCTCCATCTCCTTCATGATCCTTTTCTTTTCTTCCCCCAGCTCCGGCAGTTTTGACCTGTTGTGAGCCACGTAATCCCGCATCAGTTCCGTGATCACATCCTGCCTTTCCGATAGTTTTCCGATCTCTTTGATCACACTCTGTTCAAGTATATCTGCTCTGATATAGCCCTGATCGCAGCTTTGAAAGTTATACCGGTTGTTGCACTCGTAGTATTTGAATCTCCTTTTGGACTCCGCTCCAGGATAGTTCACATGCATTGGTGATCCGCACTTCCCGCATCTGACCAAGCCGGTCAAATAGTTCGGGCCCCTGAGCTGCCGGGTCTGATGGTTCCTCTGCTTCAGCGTCTCCTGCGCTATATCAAAAACGTCTTTCTCAATAATCGGCGTATGTGTTCCTTCTGCCATCTCCCCTCCCCATCTTACATATCCGGCATAAATTGGATTGGTGATGATATTGTGTATCGTATTCCCTTTCCACATCTTGCCCTTTCGGGGCTTGATTTCTAATCTATTCAGTTCCCTGCTAATACTGACTACTCCCATGTTCTTTTTGAGGTACAAATCGAAGATCATCCGTACCAGATCCGCTTCTTTCCTGTTTATAACCAATTTGCTTTTAACTATTTTATACCCGTATGGAGCCTGCCCGTTCCACAATCCCTGTTTCAATCTTTTTATCATCCCGAACTTTGTTCTTTGGCTGATCAACTCACGCTCATACTGAGCAAATGAGCCGAATTGATGAAACATTAACCGGCCTTCTGGCCTTGTGGTATCAATGAGCTCTGTACAGGATTTAAATCCGATGTCGTAGCTGTTCAATTCAGCAACGACGTCTATTAGGTCCTTCAGACTTCGTGATAACCTGTCTATCTTATAGACCAGAACAGTATCAAATCTCTTCAAAGAACCGTCAAATAAAAGTCTTTTCAAAGCTGGACGATTTTTACTACCGGCAGAATACCCATCATCAACATAAACTTTATACATAATCCAACCTTGACCTTTCGCATGTGCTCTTAACCTTTCTTCTTGAGCAGGTAGAGAGTATCCTTCTTTTGCCTGCTCCTCCTTTGAAACCCGTGTGTAGATCGCACATCTCACGATTTAGACTACCACCACTTGCATTTTTATTTTAACCCAACTTCGCCAAATTTGGATTAAAAACAGCTGATTTTGTATATTTTTATAGTCTCTGAATTTATAACTCAAGCTATTCTATGAATTAATTTACTTTCTTTCAAATATTCCATTGTAGTGACACACATACTGTTTTTCTCTTGACATACCACCGACCCTATGGTATATTGAGCACATGTATGTAAAAAAAGTAAGAAAAAGAAACGGCAAAACTCAAAAGGTATACGAGTATATACACCTGGTGGAAAACGTCAGGACCGAGAAAGGGCCCCGGCAACGGCTCATACTCAATCTGGGAAACCTGGATATATATCCTACCCAGTACAAGGCGTTTGCGAAGAGGGTTGAGGATATACTGACGGGTCAGAGGAGTTTTCTTGATTTAGATGTGAATCTTGAGAAGCAGGCGAGGTTGGCAGCGGAGAAGATATTCAGGAAACAGGCGAAGGAGATAGGTGAAAGGGAAGAAACGGACTATCAGAGGGTAGATGTTAATTCTCTTGAGAGCGAGACGCACAGGAGTCTTGGGCCGGAATATGTGTGTCATAGTGTATGGGAAGAGTTAAAGATGGATGATTTTTTAAGTCGGCAGGGGATAAGTAAGAATGTGGCGCCGCTGATGGAGGCGTTAGTGATAGGGAGACTCATAGATCCTGGGAGTGAGTTATATACGAAGGAGTGGGCAGAGGGGCGGTCGGCGTTATATGAACTGGCGGGGAATCCTTTACGGCCATCGTTAAACTCGTACTATCGGGTAGGGGACCGGTTATACAGGATAAAAGAGGGACTTGAGAAGCATTTATCGGGGGTGGAGAGGGATCTTTTTTCACTATCGGAGAAGATATTTTTCTTTGATTTAACGAATACGTACTTTGAGGGGCAGGGTGCAAAGAATGAGAAGGCGCACTATGGGCGATCGAAGGAGAAGAGGGATGACTGCAAGCTGGTGACATTAGGGTTAATTGTTGACGAGTGTGGTTTTTCGAAGTACAGTCAGCTATTTGCGGGGAACCAGTTTGAGGGGGAGACATTGGAGGGGATGATTAAAGGTCTTGAGAGACATGTACCTGATAGAACAAAGGATAAGACGATAGTAGTGGATGCAGGGATAGCGACGAAAGAGAATATAGGGTGGCTGAAGGAGAAGGGGTATCATTATGTGGTGGTGAACAGGGGCAAGGTACCGTTTGAAGAGGAGTACGGTGGGATGGAGGTGATCAGGGAGGATGCGGGGAGAGGGATAAAAGTGGAAGTGAAGAGGTATGAGCATGAGGGTGAGGCCTATATATTGTGCAGGAGTGAGAGTAAAGCGGCGAAAGAGACGGGCATGCGCACGAGGGTAGAGGAGCTATTTTTAGGGCGATTGGAATATTACAAAAGAGGGCTCAACCTAGCGAATCGTACGAAGAAGTATCGGAAGGTGTTGGAGCTTATAGGGAAGCTTAAAGAGAAGTATCCGAAGGCATCGAAGTTATACGAAGTGGATGTTAGGCCTGAAAGTGGGAAGGACGCGAGTGACCCGAGTATTCGAGCTATAGAGATTGTATGGGATAAGAAGGCTGGATTGTATGAAGAAGAGACTGGTCGGGAAGGGAGCTATGTACTCAGGACAGACCGATTAGATCTGAGTGATAAAGAGATATGGGAAACGTATATAATGCTTGAGCAGATAGAGTATGCATTCAAGAGTATGAAATCATCACTTGGATTGAGGCCGAACTTTCATCAGATTGAAGAGAGAGTTGACGCGCATATGTTTATATCGGTTTTGGCCTATCATCTGCTACACATTATTGAATACCGTCTTCGTCAAAAGGGTGATCATCGAAGCTGGGGCACGATACGGAATGTATTAAAAACCCATGAGAGGTTAACCATAGGTTACAAAGTAAAAGATGATGATGGGGCTGTGAAGCAGCAGTATATACGGATAAACTCGAAGGCAGAACCTGAGCATATTGAGATTTATAGGAAGCTTGGATTATCAGGGAGACCGCTATCGAGGAAGAAATTAGTGAAGAATCAGTAGTGACGAAATATTTATTCAATTTAATGATTGGTATACATTTAAGCTTAAAAATGGCGAAGTTGGGTTAAATCTATACTTACCATTGAA